>Ga0255343_1000602_pt1 | contig 54790 bp, 58 predicted proteins | sample wastewater_treat_4_FD_192413 | JGI IMG/M metagenome (GOLD analysis project Ga0255343, IMG submission 192413) | Wastewater microbial communities from Lulu Island WWTP, Vancouver, Canada - plant16 | ecosystem: Engineered > WWTP > Wastewater > Unclassified | place: Canada: Vancouver, British... | reverse complement strand
GCCTTGATTTCTAATAAAGAAATAAAAAAGGTTGAAAATAAGCTGAACAACCGACCGAGAAAAACTCTTGGTTTTCTAACACCGTTAGAAGTTTATATTAATTGCGCTTAGTCATTGAACACAGCCTCTATTTATAAGGGCGGCTTCTGCCAGAGTAATAGAAATCAGAAAAGATAATGAAAAGATAACAGCAAAAAGGGAAGTTTTAAAGTCATGTTGCCCCTTGAGTTCGGTATAAAAATAAACCCCGGGTTTGCTGATTAACCGGAGTTTCGTATTTATAGGTCGCTCTGCCGGTGAATTTATGTCTTCATTTGCTGAAATATAATTGTCTGATAATGCGGATTCGGAATATGATTCAGTTGAAAGATATGTTCTTCCGCAATAATGGCATTTGAAAAATAATTTATCCGATACAACAAGTTCATGTACGAGCGGCGCGCCGCATGAAAGACAATGTGTTGATTCCAGCATTTTTATGAACGGTCCGCCTGACAATTACAATTGAAGTATCATTTTATTACGGATAATTATAGTCAATTCATAATTTCAAAAATGCAAAAGCTTGCTTGAAAACTAATTAGGTATAATTTGTTTTCCGATGCAGAATTATTGATAATTGAATTATAAATGTTAAGACCGCATGCAGGATTATGTCTATTAATGCTTTGATTGACATTTTTAAGCTTATATTGTTTTATTTGAATGAGCCGTTTGTATTATTTACTTTGTTCAGAGGATTATGGAATTACAGCATAAAGTTTCCGTTTCATTGTCTCAGGAACTGATCAAGAGCATACGAATTCTCGCCAAAAGCGGCAAAGATTCCTTTGTCTCATATCTTTATAATCCTGTTGTTGACGCAGGATGGCAGAAAAGACAGAGCGATATTAATGTCCGAAAGACGATGGAGCGCATAACTCTTGAATCTCAGAATCAGGCTTTTCTGAACACTATCGGTCCGCGTTGTAAAAGGCTTATTATGCATGCCGCAGATGAATCTCTAAGTGCTCTCGGCGATTCGTCAATTTTCTTTCTTGAAAAAATGCAGCTTCATACCAGGGTTTCAGGCAGTCCCGAAGCATTGGATTTTGTTTCAATAATAAATCAGCCACTTAATGAATTTCAAAAAAAAATCGGAGAAAAAAGCGAAAAGCTATTTTCCGACGCAATCAGCGGCATCGGAAAAGATGTTCTCAAATCTGCTTTTGATCCGGTAAAGCTTGATGCATCGAGCGAAAAGATCAGGCTTGACGGAGAAATTAAACGTCTTTACGATAATATACTTATAGCCAGCAGTTACAGAAATATTTCTAAATGCAGAAAACTTCTTGCTTCATATATAATTCGATTTTCTGACGGTGAGGATTATGCTTCGGATGATGTCCGGAAACTAGTTGCGGCGATGAACAAACGCGAAGAAGGTTTCGAGGAAGAACTTAAAAATCAGATGGCGGTTGATCTTTATTTCCGTATTACTAAAAGCATTCTTGACGGAGATATATCATCTTCCGTGCAGTTTATCCGCAAGTACGGTTATATTTTTGAAGGAAACGCATCTGCAAAACATTTTTATGATATCGACAGACTCGAGAGAATTCTTTATAAAATGATTACAGAAAAAAATCTTTGGGATGAACTCAAATAGGGAGGAACAATGGCGGAAGCAATTCTGAAAATCACCGAAAATAAAAACGGCAATGTTTTGATTCTTGTTCTTGAAGGAGAGATTGATGCGCATACAGCTCCCGCTCTTAAAGAAGCCGCTGAAAAGAAAATAACTGAAGGAAATACTAAAATTGTTTTTAATTTTGCGAAATGCACTTATATTTCATCTGCCGGAATCGGGGTTTTAAACTCTATTCTAAATGCAGTAAAAGCTAAGGGCGGAGTAATCGCGGTATCTGAAGCGAATAAAATGATTACAGATACTTTTAAGGTGATGTATTTTACCAAAAAGGTTCAGTTGTATATTGAAACCGCGGCTGCGGTAAAAGATCTGCAATGAATTCTGATTCATTCCGTTCTATAACACTTGCGAGTTCTCTTTCGGAGCTTTCAAGAGCCCGTGCAGAGATTTTATCATTTATAGAAGGGCATGTTTCGGAAATGGACGCATCGCATATAATTCTTTCTGTCGATGAAGCTTTATCAAATATTATCCGTCATGGGTATGGAGAAAAATCTGACGGATTAGTAGATCTTGATATGCGCTTGTTAAATTCTTCTTTTGAGTTCACACTTTCTGATACCGCTCCTTTGTATAATCCGCTTGAAAATGCTGCTGCGCAGAACGAACCGGTTGACGGGGCAAACGGCGGGTTCGGAATCGGGGTGTATCTGAGATTCATGGACGTCCGCTACGAGATAAACGAAAATGGAGGCAACCGCCTCATCCTTAAGTGGGAGAAAAAAAATGAAGTCAGTACTGAGTCCGATTAAGAATTTAATAAGAAGGAAGCATTTTTTAAGAAGACTGATGCCCGGAATCCGCTTAAAGCTTTCGGTTCTTACGGGAGTATTCGTTACTGTGATTCTTTTTGCCGCTACGGCATTCAATTATGTTTATCAGCAGAAGCTGATGGAAAAAGAATACAATAGCGAAACCGAAAATTCATTGCGTATTATAAATTCAGTTATTTCTGATATGGAAAATATTTCCTCGCAACTCATTCTCATCGAAGACATGCGTATAAGGATAAAGGAAAAGAAACAGGATCTCAGCAAATATAAGGCCGTATATTACAGAAAAGATGAATCAGCGATGAACAGCTTCCGTTCTCTCGGAAAACTTTTCGGGATGAAGGTGAGATATACTTATCATCCTGTTGCATACGATACTTATTACAGCAGATATCTTTCAGATAGTGACATTGAGCTTCTTGAAGAATCCGTTAAAGACAGATTGAAATCAAAAAACGGCGAAGAAGTCAGTGCGGCTGCTTTTAAGATTATTCAGTACCGTGCTTCGAGAGCGGCGACAGCCTCCAGAAAAGCCGGAGAGATCGAGACTAGTGCGGAATCTGTTCGTGAAAAAATCAGTGCTTTTGCTGATCCGTCTTCTTTGTCAAAGGAAGACATGGTTAAATACTCGAAACTGAAAAATGACCTTGCTTTGTGGGAAAAGAGGTCTGCATCCGCTCAAAAGCGCAAAGCTTACGCAGAGAGAATTCTCCGTGCTTCCTTGCGGCCGTATTATAAAGAAGAGTTCAAGCGTATTGAGGAACTGGGCTTATCCGGCGGAGCAGTGCGTATCGTTTCTTCCGACAAGTTCGGAGATGTAACTCTTGATACCGGACCGGATCTTCCTGACGGAGGAGCCCGTTTCGCTGATCTTCTTTCATCTGATAAATATAAAACAGATAGAATCGAATTTTTTAATCTGGCATCTTCACGTCCTGTGTCAGGCGTAGTTCCTGATGCAGAATATCTGATTAACGAAAAATCATATCTTGTAAGATATTTTGGTGTTTATAAGAATCCTTCGACGTTTACGCGAGGCGGAATTATACTTAAAGAATTTGATTATAATTTTTCTGCATGGAAAAAACTTCTTAAAGAAGATATAAGAATATGCGCTCTGATTGAACCTTTGACTGTTCAGATGAAAAAGCGAATGGAAGAACTCAGACTGACCAACACTCCTCCGGGGAATGATTCCGCCTATGTAACTTTATATTCGAAATATAAATCGCTTGTAAAAGAAAGGTCATCTCTTTTTGATAAGTTTAATCCTCATGCCGAAGTATTATCGCAGCGCAGTAATGAAATCAAAACTGAAATAAAAAGAATAGAAGAAGAATTGCAGAGAATAAAGAATCTTTCTCAATCGGCAGATGCATCAGATGATGAAGGAGATGATGTTTCTGAAAAGGAATCATTGGCTCAGAAAGCGGAAGATCTCAAAGCTGCGGAAGAAAAACTGAAATCAGAGCTGGTTAAAATTAAAAAAGATTATTCGACCATGCCCGGTGTCACGGCATATGAAGCATTAAAGACATTCCGCGACAGTGCATTGTACGATTATGTTACTCTGCGTCACGCAAAAAGTTCCGATGAATTCAGGGATTATCTGCGCGACCCGGCTTTCAGGTATTCAACTCTTAAACGTTTTGAAACACTCCGTGCATGGATATACAGCGGAATGTCAGAGACTGCTCTTCCTGAATTTGCAGACGGCTCAAACAGAGTCAAAATGATTGAAGACGGAATTGTCGCTTTCAGCAGAAGCGAAGCCGAAGAATATATGTGGAAGCTCGATTCAACTCCTTTTGTGAGCGAGATCGGATTTTTCGGATACAAAAATGATACTCCTGGAATTGTTCAGGATGTAATCTCGGCCGGTATTACCGGATACAACAGCGTTATCATTGACGGTACTGACGGAATGCTTAAAATAAAAGCTAACGGGAGAAACATGCTGATAGGTGCCGGGATTCTGGCTTTTGCGGCTGTTATGCTTACTTTTATTTTTTCAGGGTTTATTGTAAGACGGATCAAAAATATTATTTCTCAGGCTGAGATCGCAGCGGGAGGAGACTTAACCGCAGAATTTCCTGAAAAGGGAATGGATGAAATAGAGGACATGGCTGTTTCGCTTAATGAAATGATGAAGGGGCTTCGTGACCGCGAAGAAATGCGCGGTGAACTTTCTGCTGCAGGTGAAATTCAGAAACAGCTCCTTCCTGCATCAGTTCCTCTGACTCTCGGAGAACATTATTCGATCGGTCATTTTTACCGCTCTATGAAAGGTGTGGGCGGAGATTATTATGATATGATTGAACTTGATGAGAACCGTCTTCTTTTCTGTATGGCTGATGTTTCCAGCCACGGAGTAGGGCCCGCGCTTGTAATGTCAACCGTTCGCGCTCATCTTCACGGCATCATAAAGCGCGGTCAGCGTGATATTGTCAAAATTTTCGCTGAACTGAATAAGCAGCTGTATGCTGAAACTCCGGAAACAATATTTGTTACATTTTTTATGGGCATCATTGATGTAAAAACCCATGAAGTCGAATACTGTTCTGCGGGACACCTTGAACCGGTTCTTTTCAGTCATAAAACTAAATCAGTTATACGTCTCGAAGCGGGCGGACTGCCGCTCGGAATGGATGATAATGATTTTTTTCTTGAAACAGTCACTTTGAGAAAAATTAAACTTAAGCCCGGAGATATATTTTTTGAATACACTGACGGCATCAGCGAGGCGATGAATCCGGCGCGTGAACTTTTCGGTGATGAAAGACTTCATGAGGCGCTTATAAAATCCTCTTCAAAAAAAATTGATGTGATGATCCGGAATATAGCCTCTGCGGTTCAGGAATTTACCGGAATTGATTTTATCAGCGGAAACGGTTCGGCGGAAATAAACGATGATATCGCTATGCTTGCATTGAAAAGATTGAAATAAGCAAAAGCTGATGAGCCATTTTGATTCGGTTTTTGTACGAGGTCCGGATGTCATCTTGTGCTTTGGTGAGTTGCATTATGTTGTTTCTGTCGTTAATTGATAGCATTGCTATCTGTTTAAGGAGTAGGTATGACGGTTTTGGAATAGATTCTTTAGAAAGTGAAAAAAATATTACGGATTTCCGGAAGAAAGAAATACAGCATTCGCGAAAAGAGTATAATTGAGACGGTTAGGGGGATGACCGGTTTCGCCGGTTGGTATGTTTGTTTCTTATCAGATGATTTTGTGTTGACTGTAATTATGATAGTGTTTTAAAGAATCTGCATGTTTATTTGAGAAATTGCCGGCTGGTGTTCTGTATGCTGACGGATTTGAATTGCCCGCAAGGGTATATGCAACTATGCCGGTCTTAATGGTCTATGAGGTGACCTCTATAAGGTTTTTTGCGGTTTGTAGATGCGAAAAATCCTAAATCCATTGTAGCTAAGAATCTTAAATATCTTCTAACGGTATATAATGAATAGAGCATATTTTTCTGATACTATCGAATTTTTTGTAAAGATAAATCCAAGTGAACTGCTAGGTAAACTTGTACAAAAGAGTGATTTTGCATTAGAACAAACCCAAAGAGACGCATGGGTAGAGGAGATTCGCATTCTCCAAAAGGTGTTAAAACCTTATAAAGGTTCAATATATTTTGAATACTCAATTCCGCGTATGGGTAAACGAATAGATGTTGTTGTTATTACTGGTTCTACAATTTTCATTCTTGAATTCAAAGTTGGTGAGAAAGAATTTTTATCATATGCAATCGATCAAGTATGGGACTATGCACTTGATTTAAAAAATTTCCATGAAACAAGTCATGAGCATTTTATCGCACCAATATTAATCGCAACCAAAGCGGAAAATACGATTTTAGAAGTTTCAATGACTTCACATAATGACAAAATATTTTGCCCAATAAAATGTAATAGTGAAATGTTAGGTCAAGTAATTATCGAGGTTTTAAAATTTTCCGAAGGCAATACTATTGATCCAATTCAATGGGAGAGTGGTAGATATCAACCAACTCCAACTATCATTGAGGCGGCAATGGCTTTATACAATGGCCATTCAGTTAATGAAATTTCTCGAAGTGACGCAAGTGCAATAAATTTAAGCATGACATCTGACACCATTTCTAAGATTATTAAGATTTCAAAAGAAAAATCACAAAAATCCATTTGTTTTGTTACAGGAGTACCTGGTGCTGGTAAAACACTAGTTGGATTAAATACAGCAACAAAACACTTTGATAAAAACAATGAACTGTATAGCGTTTTTCTTTCTGGAAATGGCCCACTTGTTGCCATTCTTCGTGAGGCGTTAGCGCGTGATAAAGTACGTCATGAAAAAAAACGTGGGAACAAAATAAAAAAAAGTGAAATAATGAGTGATGTTAAAATGTTCATTCAAAATGTTCACAATTTTCGAGATGAATGTATTATTGATAATATTAATCCACCTATTGAACATGTGGCAATATTTGATGAAGCACAACGAGCATGGGATTTGCAACAAACGGCAAATTTTATGCATCGAAAAAAAAAGATATCTAATTTTAATAAATCTGAGCCAGAATTCTTAATTTCTTGTCTTGACCGTCACCCAGATTGGGCTGTAATTGTTTGCCTTGTTGGGGGAGGACAAGAAATCAACACTGGAGAAGCAGGTATCAGTGAATGGATTAAATCTTTATATCGTTCATATCCAAACTGGCGTATATATGTATCATCCCGTCTTTCAGATAGCGAATATGGTGGAGAAAATGATTTAGAGATTATAAAAAATAATTCTAATGTTGTGAACAAGGATGAATTGCATTTATCTGTTTCTATGCGTTCGTTTCGATCTGAATATGTATCTTTATTTGTCAAACAATTACTTGATTTAAAGCCAGATGAGGCACGTATAACATTGAGCAATATTGAACATAAATACCCAATTGTAATAACTCGAGATCTCAGTAAAGCAAAAGAATGGCTTAAAAAACAAGCACGTGGTTCTGAACGTTATGGTATTATCGTTTCTTCTCAAGCAGAAAGATTAAAACCACTTGCAATAGATGTAAAAACTCCAGTTGATCCAATTCATTGGTTTCTTGATGGGAAAGATGATGTCCGATCTTCATATTATCTGGAAGATGTTGTTACTGAATTTCAAGTGCAAGGGCTTGAAATTGATTGGGCATGCGTCAATTGGGATGCAGATTTTCGATATAGTGAAAAAGGGTGGGAGCATTTTTCTTTTATTGGTAATCGATGGAATCATATAAGAAAGCCGGAACGACAGGTTTATCTAAAAAATGCATATCGTGTTCTTTTGACCCGAGCCAGACAAGGAATGGTAATTGTTGTTCCCTCAGGTAGTTGTGAAGACGTAACAAGGATGCCTAATTTTTATAATGAAACTTATAACTATTTATTGAAAATTGGAATTAAGGAGATTTAAATATTAAAAATAATTTTTCAATTGCAAAGAGGTAAATCAATGTAAAAAATAAATTTGCATATATAAGAAATGATCTGTTTGAAAAAAATGTCAGTTCCAATTGGAGAATTATATTACGCGGAGGATAAAGCTGTACGATACAGATGGATAAATGAAAATGTATTTGAATTCTTTTATAATGGTAAATTGCTATCTGCTAATTCTGTTGATTGGGATTTTATTTGAATAAATATAGGTTATAAAATAGTTTTATCTTTTATGGAATTACCAAAACGGTAAAACAAGCCAGGTTTTTGGAATTGCTGGTGTTATCGATGATTAAGGTTTCAGAATATGATTTTCAGATTTACAAAAAAAGCTCAAGAAAAATTAAAAACCGGAAAGCTTTCTTCCGTTCCGGAAGGAGATCTTTTCCGTGAATGGTATGTTCATGTGTTTATTGTTGAAAGATGCAGATATTATCTGGTAACTCATGCCGCATCATTGTTTTCTGTTGTTGTCCGCGGAGCCGGAATATCTTCGGAAGAAAAATTGTTTGATTATGTTTTTCAGGAATTGAAAGAGAAATTTTCTGAGGCCGGTTGTGATAATATGTTTGAAAGAATTGGTGTTACCGGATCAGAAGAAATTGTATTATCCAATACTGCGAATAGAAAAATTATAGGGTCAATGAATGATATAATTCAATGCCTTCAGGTAATTCGAGATGATACCGCGGTTTCTGCTCATGAGATGAGCGCATTCATAAACAGAACTCCCTTCACTTATATAAACGGGAATTCTCCGTTCAAATTTATAAAAGATGCCGATAACTCACTTAAATAACTCCGCTTACTATGCTTGGCATTTCGTTTTTATGTCATCAATGGATTTTCTTCTTACAGTAGGGCTAATGTGAAAAAGATAAATTGCGATTTTAGTCGTTCTTGCTCTTTCATCGGTTATTTCGGTAATCACTCCTGTAAATGAAATCAGTACTTGAAAGTATTCTTAACATAACTTATTGTGTGCCTGTTCGTAATGATACAAGCATTCACTGTTATTAGTTTAGGTTTGCCCTTTCAGGCGTGTAGTTTCTATTTATCCTGTTTCGTTTCCTGCCCCATAATTTCCTCAAGCTTTAATGAAAATCTTGATAGTGAAAATGGTTTCTGCAGAAAATTGACACCGTCTTCAAGGACTCCGTGATGAGCTATAATATCTGCGGTATAGCCCGACATGAAAAGATGTTTGATTCCGGGATGCAATTCTGCAATTTTGCCTGACAGATCCTTCCCGTTCATCTCTGGCATTATGACATCTGTAATTAACAAATCAATACTTCCCTGGTATTCTTTTGCAATAGAAATTGCTTTCAGAGGCGATGATGTATAAAGAACATGGTAGTTCAGCCTTTGAAGCATTTCCGTGCATGCATTTAAAATAGGTATTTCATCCTCCACCAGAAGTATAGTAGTATTGATATTATTTTTTTTGTTCTTTCTGGGTTTTTCAACAGCGGATTCCCTTATATAATCTTCACCCTGGTAGCGTGGAAGGTAGATTCTGAAAATTGAACCTCTGCCTGGTTCACTTTCGACATTAATGTTCCCATTATTTTGTTTAATAATTCCGTAAACGGTTGAAAGACCTAAGCCCGTACCTTTTCCGGGTACTTTGGTAGTATAGAACGGATCAAACAAGTGTTCCATTACTTCTTTGTTCATACCGCTGCCGCTGTCTGTAACGGTGATAAGAACATAATCTCCGGAATCAAGCTGGTTTTCAAGAAAGGGGTCATCTATCCGAAATGATACATTATTTGTTTCAATGGAAACAAGACCTACTTCCTTAATAGCATCACGGGCATTTACACAAAGATTCGCCAGAACCTGATCGATCTGTCCCGGGTCCATTTTAATTTTCCATGAATCTTCTGAAGGTTTAAAGTTTAATTTTATGTTTTCTCCAATCAAGCGGCGCATCATGTCGAGCATTCCGCTAATTACCTGGTTAATGTCCAGAACCCTTGGAGATACAGTTTGTTTTCTTGCGAATGTCAGAAGCTGCTGGGTAAGATTTGCAGAGCGTCTGGCAGCATCCTGAATTTCAAGAATACTTTTGCTGATCCGGTCATCCGGAGCGATGATATCCAGAATCAGATCGGTATGCCCCATAATGACTCCAAGCATATTGTTGAAATCATGAGCCACACCTCCGGCCAGCAGGCCGATTGATTCCATTCTCTGTGAAAGGGCAAGTTGTTCCTGCAGTTTTTGCCTGTCAATTTCGCTTCGTTTGATATCAGTAACATCCCATACTGAAGAAATCATTATTCCTCTTTCCGGAACCGGGGTATTTCTTGCGGAAATGTAACGTGTTTCCTCTCCTTTGCGGGTTATGGGTATGCCGTCCCAGATCATCTGATCCGGATTGCCTGTTGCGCAATCATCCAAAACCCTTTTTTTCATTTTCTCTCTGAAATCAGGATCTTCATAGACAGCTTCCCAGAATGTGTTGGAGTCTTTTAATGCTTCTCTTGTTGTGCGGTAGAGTTTTGGAAAATTGTCATTCATGTAGTAAAATTCAACGGCAGGTTCCACGAGATTTACTGCAATACCTATCGGAAGATTATCCATTACGCTTCGGATGAAGTTTTGATTATCTCTGAGTTCCTGTTCTAGAAGCTTCTGGTTTGTGATGTCATGTGCTGCAGCAAACGTCACGCCTCTTTCAGGGAAAGGGTGTGAAACCCAGTCCAGCCACAAATCAGTACCGTCTGCGCATTTATATCGATTAGAGAAATTAATTATTCTTTTCCCTTCTTTTAACTCTTTCTCAAGTATTTTTAGTGTTGCTTCAATATCATCAGGATGAACAAAATCCAGAAAAGGACGGCTCAAGAGTTCCTTTTCTGAATAACCCAGCTTCTCGACAAAGGCGGGATTAATCTTAGTGAAGCAGGCATTATTTAAATCTGCGGTACAGAGTAAATTCGGAGAGAGGAGAAAAACTTCCCGGTACTCATCCCTGCTTCGTCTTAACTCTTCAATTTGCTTTTCGAGCTGAATGATTGTTTCTTCTAATTCGCGGATTTTTTCTTTGTAAGTATTTTCTTCAGAAGACTTAATCATTTAGAGCCAACTGCAGTAACGGATTTAATTTTTTTTGTTCCGGAATTTTCTCAAAACTTATGTAAAAAGAATACATGAAGATTGCGTTTAAAACAGCAAAATTCTTCATTGAGTCACTCTCCTTATCAAAAAGGATGGATGCAGATATCATAATTAAAGTACTTGTCTGATATAAATCAATAATTTAAGAATTTGAGCAGAGCAAAGTTCAAAATAAAACAGAAAGATTGCAGTCGGGGCAGATATTAGCTTAATCGGGTATCCTTTGTTTTTTTATATGAACAGCCTCTGTCAAAATTCGATTACTTTAAATTCCGCGCGTAAGCTAGCGAAACATAAAAAGCAGACATAATCATGTAATGCGCATCCATACTGTGATATTGATATGCCATTTTAATGATAAAGTCAAACTTTTTAAACATTCTGAATTTTTCTATTCTGTTTCTTTTAGAAGATGGGAATTTCTTTTGAAATACAGTGTGATAAGAATAATATTTTTACGTACAGCGTTATGATGTGAGCACGCAATAGCCGGAGTAAACTAATCGAAAGATTCCCGCTTGACTTTTCTCAATAGAATTTTAAACGGTTTTCGTTTGATAAGGAGAACTTAAATGAAAAAAATAATTGCTGCTTTATTCGCTCTTGCTTTTTTTGCGCTTTATTCGGCAAACACCGTATCAAAAGAAATTAAACTATCCGATGAACTGACTATTACAGAAATAGAAACAGATGTATTTCTGGTAACTCACAGTTTCCCCTGGCCGGGAAATTCGTTAATTGTTAAAACCGGTAAGAAAGATATACTTTCGGAGGATGCATGATTGTTGCGGCTGAATCGAACAAGCCCGGTTTTGCAGAAGACGGTAATCTAAACGCATGGGCGGTTTCAATGGATAAACTCGCCGCGCGTTTCAAAGACTGCAGAACTGTCGTTCCGGGTCATGGAAAAACAGGTGACGGTTCGCTTGTAAAACACACAAGAGATGTCGTTTCTGCTGCTATTATTAATCAGAAGAAATGATGTTTAATGTTTTAAGTGTAGTTATTTGATAAACAGTATTTAGAATTTTTTAATGCCGGAAAGGTAACAAAATTTTCCGGATGAGTCTTACATGTCAGGAGGAATTAATAATGAAGATTAAAGCAATTTGTTTTGCCGCTTTCGCTGTTTTTTTGATTTCAACAGCATCATCTCTTTCAGGTTTTTCTTCAAAGACTGGCCGCGGAGTATATGTCGACAGTTTTGATTTTCAGACAGAACAGTATTTCTACGGAGTGAACAGCGTTGCCGGTGATGATGGAGAAATTAATAATATTTGTTTATATGATATAAAGAAGAATACAGTTAAATATGTTTTTGAACAGAGTGATTTCATTACACTTCGGGATAATTGCCGCGATGAAATCGTCGGATTTTATTATCAGATCGGTTATAAGACTGATGAAGGCCGTATGCTTATGTTTCCGCGCGATTCAGTTTCGCAATACAGAGCATTGCCTCCAGCCGTTGATACGCAGAAAGCATCTCGTAATATGATTATTGTGACATACTCAAAATCATCAAAACTAAAAACATTATGGATCTGCGGCAAGGACGGTTCGGGATTGAAGAAGCTTGCGGAATTTGACAGAAGTACCCGGTTTGAAATTGATGCCATGTACAACAAAATTCTTCTGATTAAACAGGAAGGAAATAAACTTAAAATCGATCCTTATAATTATTGAGAATAATCACCTCTAATCAAATGAGGTGATTATTTATAACTGATTATTTCAGTAATTCTCAGATAAACCGGGGTTGAGTATTGGCGCGAATATCCTTCGCGCGGGGAAAATACCCCGAGTTTTCCGCGAACAGTGATTTTCTGTTCATCTGTTGTCTTGAAATCAAATTCGTAAAAATTGATAATTTCAAAATGATTTATATTATCGTATATTTTTCCGTCTTTTGAAATGTCGTTAACATTTACAGGTACTTCTATGAAAAGGTTATATGAAGTATTCATGTATTCTTTATCTGAAGACGAATCGCGTGAAAGATAAATACCTCTGCGTATTTTACCTGTTAGAATTACTTCTCTTCCGGTTTCTAATATGTTTTCTTTTGCAGAAAAAATGGCGGTTGAACAAAGAAAACATATGAATGCTGATAATAAATATTTATATTTCATGATATGTTTTAATATCGTCTTTTGCAATTAGTCAAGAGTATTCTGCGTCATTTCCCATTTGTTAAATTGGATGAATATGTTGTCATGACGAATCATATTTACGGGATCATTATTGAAAATACCATGATCTGCGATATGTCCATGAAATCCGTTGAATCTATAAGATTCGCCGTAAAGATGCAAGATCTTGCGTCTTTACAATCACACTAGTAACACGGGCAAAACAAGTCACGCATATCGCACCAATCAAATTATGTAGAAGAATGATAGTGAAAATATTGAAAGTGCGTAAGGCACTTTAGTAGAAGATGAAAGAACAGGAGAAGAGTCAAGAAAATCTGCCGATGTCAGATATACAAAGTTAAATCTTTTTAGGAAATTGATATTGACAAGCATGGTTTTGCCGTGCATGAAATATTTTTTGATTCGATAATGCCGGTAATTGCTGAGGTTTGTATGAAAAGATTGTTGATGCTCTTTTCGATGATTGCTCCGATATTGCTATTTTCTCAAACCAAAACTATTACTGCTCAATATCTTGTTAAAAGTCAATGGAATGATTTTATTTTCACGAATGACGGTAAAGTTTCTAATCACGGATATTTTGGTGGTGAACTCGCCGGTGGTTATTTAGTTAAAGATAATGAACTTTTTATCACTTTTAAGTCCGGTAATCATATGGATTTTGATAAAATCGGGAATATCCCGTTGAAATACCGGTTGATAAGTGTTAAGAATGATTTTTATTCTGAGAGATTAGTGACAAATGATATTAAGGGTAATTATTCAGTTTCCATTAACTTTTCGAGCCGTGTTCCGGAAGGAACAATTATAAAAGATGATTCAGGTATTGAAATTTATGTTTTGAATTCCGCAAAAGGTACAGCTGCCTCAAATATTCGTGTGAGAGATTTTCCTGATTTAAATTCAAATATTTATTCCTTTCAATACTTTGACGAAAAGCCGGTTCCTTATTATAAAAAAGGATTGGCTGTTCAGGTGCAGGGTCGTACTATTAAGAAACATAAAGTTGATAATTATGAGAATTACTGGTACATCGTTGATTTGATTGGGCTTGATGATTATGAATCTTGTTGGCTGAAAGATAAAGCTGTTGTTAGGAAATCTAAATATTATTGGGTATACGGAGAATTTATTAAGTTTGGTAAATGATATGAATATTATAAGCCTGTATGGATTGATAAGTAAAGAGTATTCAGCAGATTGCAAAAAGTAAAATTTATTAATAGTAATTAGTTGTTTAAATCAATTCTTTTTAATATTGACAAGGGGGATTGAAAAGAGTAAATAATGATATTCTTGAATTGTGATTTGCTTGATTAATTGACAGCTTTTGTGAGAGAAGATTCAATATTTTGCACGCACCATTACAGGAGGCCGATAATGATAAACAGTTTAGATAAATCCCTGCTGGATGAAATTGTTAAACATCTTCTTGTAGCGTATAAGCCTCAATCTATATATCTATTCGGTTCTCATGTTTGGGGGGCTCCGGATAAATCAAGTGATATAGATTTATTTGTCATAGTTAACGAATCTGAGCACGATCATGCTGAAAGAATCAGAGTAGGTCTAAGGGAGCTTAAGAGTGTTCACGCAAACGTAGATATTCTGGTTTATACTAAAAGCGAAGTTTCGGGGAAAAAAGATCATCCTTCAACACTGGTTTATAAGGTTCTTAATAAAGGGGTAAAAGTGTATGAAGCCGCATGAAGAATGGTTGTTTAAAGCAGAGAATGATCTTGAGTCAGCAAAATATCTTCTTACATCCCCGAAGCCTCTTTGTGATATATCTGCCTATCATACACAGCAGTGTGCAGAAAAATCTCTAAAAGCATATTTAGCTTATTGTGGACAAGAAATTGACAGGACTCATAATTTGAAAATGCTTGCTGAATGTTGTGCATTAATTGATAAGACTTTCTATGATTTGATTGATGACTGTATTGTTCTTAACCCGTATGCGACACTTTATCGATATCCGGAAGGAGATCTAATGCCTGAAAAATCTTCTATTGTTACTGCTATAGCTATTTCATTAAAAATCTTTAATTTTGTAAAATCGAAAATATCTTCTTAAATGAAATTAAATTGTTTTCAATCTATCTTGTTATAAAATCGGTATAAATAATGAAAGAATCCCAATATGTTGATATATTCCATGAAAGTCTCAGTGTTATCTGTGAAAAATACAAAAAAGGAAATTTCGTCGCAAAAATGAAACAGGAGTCTAATCAATGAAAACAAAAACTGTGAACGGTGTTGATGTTATTTATGGAACTGAATGTGTTTCGATTGCCGAAGCCGGTAAAATTTCCGCTCAGGTTACGGGGCTTATTCAGGCAGAAGTTGAAAAACATGGTCTCGATATCTGCGGAGACTGGATTTTTATTTCTTACGGAAGAGACGGTGATCCTTCGAAAAAGATTGTGCATGAATTCTGTCTTCCTGTTGCAAATACCGCAGGTTATAAAGGTTCGTTTAAAAGCAAACGTCTGGCTGATTTTTTCTGCGCGTACTGTGATTATAAGGGCGATATGTCGCCGAGGATGTTAGGCGGAAAAGGATACGGCCCGCTTGTCTCTGAAATTATTGCTGCATCAAAAGAATTCACCGGAGAAAGCAGGGAAGTTTATCACAAATGGATTTCTCCAAAATCGAAAGAAAATGAATTTGAAATTCAATTCGGAATAAAGCCGTGAGGCGCAAACCTCATTCTCCGAAATACATTTTGAGGCAGATGTCCTGATCATAATTTCCAAAGCCTTTTCCAAAGATGTTTATGCCGCCGACATTCTTTGATTTTTCATCGACCCCGATTGTGATTTCTATCGAATGATGCATGTTGATTGTAAGATCGTTTATTTTTACGTCGGATACTTTTTCTTTTTCAATAAAAGTCCCTTTTGAATTTACTTCCCATGCTGTTAGTATTCCATACTGGGAACCTTTGTTCTTCCACCAGTCGGGTGTAAATTTGCCGCGCTTATCGCCGAAATCACCGGGGGAAGTCCATGTTCCGATTTTTTTGCCATTAATTTTTACAAAGATGTCCGACTTCCAGTCGGGATTTGTGCCTGGTACTTCAGACGATAATTCCATTGACAGTTCGATTTTGGAAACAGGTATCTGCGCATTATATGCATTGTTAGGGAATTTGTATTTTACAAATCCCTTTCCCATCCATAGAAGACCGGCGCTGACTCGTTCCGGCATTAGAAAGGCTTCGGGCGAATCGAGAAATCCGATAGTGCGGGTTGAGCTGCACATTCCGCACGGAGCAGATACCTGATAGTCAAAAAACAGCCCGACCGGCATTTCTATGCTTACTGAATCTGATGATGATCTGTCTTTTCTGATGTTTACAAGAAAGGAAGAAAAAACTGCTGAGCACATTTTTTTGCTTCCTTTGATGCCTTTGGCGGATTCGGTTTTAACGAGTCCGCACTCTTCAAGAATCTGTATATTTGTTGTAACAGTTGACTGGGGAAGTGAGAGCTTTTCGGAAATCTCGTTAATGCTGACGGTTTCATCCGATATGAGCTGAAGAATCTTAACTCTTATTTCGGAAGAGAGTCCTTTGAGTATGTGGATATCCTGTTCCGCGTCTATTACGAGAGTTTTATTATCCATTTAATTTCCTTTATATTTATCAGATATCATGATATTATTTCTTATTGCAAGTCAAAAACATAAAAATATCATAAATTATGTTGACGGAATAACAATTCTGATAAATGATAAACATCATGAAACGTGATACAAAGGAGGCCTCATGAAAAAGAAAGTTTTAACTGCATTTTTTTTGACTCTGTCGGCTGCATTCCTGCTTTTTACATCTCTCAGTTCTGCAGGCGATACTGAACTGTCGTCCGACTGGGCGTCGTTTATCGTTAATGAAAAATATGAAGTAATGAACAATGTATGGAACAAGAACGCGAGATCGGGCAATTATACCCAGTCAGTAATTAAAGGAAAAGATTATTTCGGATGGAAATGGAACTGGAAAGGCGACGGCAAATGGGTACTTTCATATCCTGAAGTGATGTGCGGTGATTCTCCGTGGAATGATAATAAGAATCTTCATCCCGGTTTTCCGTTCAAGGCCGGAAGCAAAAAGCTGACTGTTGATTTTGATATCGATCTCAAGACAACCGGAAAATGCGACATGGCTTTTGAGTTCTGGGCATTATCAAAGCTTCCAAGTAAGAAAGAAAATATTTCACAGGAAGTAATGATCTGGAATTATGACAAGACTAATAATGACTGGTCATGGGCTCAAAATCTCGGTACGTTTGAAGCCGACGGTATCGTCTATGATGTTTATTTTAAAGGCAATCATGGAGACGATTCGGGCGCGAATGACAACAAGTGGACTTATACAGCTTTTGTCGCGAGAAAACCTTTTATGAAAGGAAGACTCAATGTTTCTCTTTTTATCGATTTTCTGATGAAGAAAAAAATAATAACCAAAGACAATTATATCGCGAATTTTGAATTAGGCAATGAAGTCTGGTACGGAAGCGGAACTGCCAAAATAAAAAAATACGATGTAAAAGTTGAATGACTTAATCCGCGCCGGTTTTCCGGCGCGTGTCATATAAGGGGAGGAATATGAAACAGGTTAAATGTGTTGTTGATAAGGATTTTTATGCAGGAACTGCCGGAACTGAATTATTCAGTTCTTTTATAGAGCATCTCGGGCGCGCTGTTTATAACGGTATTTATGAGCCGGGTCATCCCGAGGCTGACTCACGCGGTTTCCGCAAAGATGTTATTAAGTGTATTAAAGATATGTCAATCGGTCTTATACGTTATCCGGGCGGAAACTTTCTTTCAAATTATGACTGGAAGGACGGCATCGGGCCTAAAGATAAAAGACCCGTTCGTCTTGATCTTGCATGGAAATCAATTGAAACAAATGAGTTCGGTATCGATGAATTTGCAGACTGGACAAAGGAGTGCGGAGCGGGCATCATGGGCGCAGTAAACCTCGGCACTGGTAATCCGAAGGATGCGGCTGAACTTCTTGAATACTGCAATCATCCGTCCGGAACATACTGGAGCGATATGCGTATTGCGAATGGTCACAAGGATCCGCATAATATTAAGGTATGGTGTCTCGGCAATGAAATGGACGGGCCGTGGCAGATAGGGCAGATGACATCTGATGATTACGGAAAGAAGGCACGGGAGACAGCGAAGATTATGCGTCTTGTCGATCCCTCAATAAAACTTGTTGCGTGCGGTAGCTCGACTACGCGTATTCCGACGTATCCTGAATGGGATAGAACTGTTTTAGAGCATTTATATGAATATGCTGATTATCTTTCTCTTCACAGATATTATGAAAACGAAGGCAATGATGACGATTTTCTTGCGTCATTTTACGATATGGATTCATTTATAAAAACAATCGCCGGAACAGTCGGCTATGTTAAGGCAAAGACAAGATCGAAAAAGCAGGTGTTTCTTTCATTTGATGAATGGAATATCTGGTACATGCAGAACCAGACTGATCATCCATGGCAGAAAGCTCCGGAACTTCTTGAAGATAATTATTCTCTTCTCGATTCGCTTGTCTTCGGCGGTTTAGTCTGCACACTTTTGAACAACTGCGATATGGTAAAGATGGCATGTCTTGCACAGCTTATCAATGTCATCGCGCCTGTTATGACAAAGCCGGGCGGCGGAATTTTCAAGCAGACCACTTATTATCCTTTCGTTCAGGCGGCGGAATGCGCAGGCGGAAAGGTATTAAAAACTTTTGTGAATTCTCCCGAAAAAGAAACCCCTATGTACGGAGCTGTTCCGGGTGTTCAGTCGTCTCTTGTATACCAGGAGGAAAAAGGCGTGATTACGCTTTTCGCGCTTAATACGTTTAATAACGATTCTGCAGAATTTACGGTTGATCTGCGTTCATTCGGCAATGTTGAATTTATCAGTCACTATGAAATGACCGGTTCTGATCTTCATGCGAAAAATTCTTTCGCCGAACCTGAAAAAGTACTTCCACGTGAGGCACAAACAATGCCTGCTGTTGACAGCGCTGGAAAAATATCAGTGGTTTTTCAGCCTTTGTCATGGAATACCGTTAAGTTCAGAGTGAAATAATTTTTTTAATGCGGAGGCAATATGGGTTTTAAAAAAGGTTTTGTCTGGGGAGCTGCATCAGCTTCGTATCAGATAGAAGGTGCTTATAAGGACGGCGGAAAGGGTCTTTCTGTTTGGGATACTTTCACAAGAAAAGAAAATACTATTTTTGATAAATCAAACGGCGACATAGCCTGTGATCATATTAGACTTTATAAGGAAGATGTTTCTCTGATGAAACAGATCGGGCTTCAGGCTTATAGATTTTCGATTTCATGGCCGCGTGTGATAAATTTCGAAACGGGGAAAGTGAATCCGGAAGGGATCGGTTTTTATGACCGCCTTGTTGATGAACTTATTGCAAACGGAGTAGATCCGTGGGCGACTCTTTTTCACTGGGATTTTCCTTATGCTCTATATAAACAGGGCGGATGGCTTAATCCTTCTTCGTCAGACTGGTTTGCGGATTATTCGCGCATTGTTGCTGAAAAACTTTCAGACAGAGTGAAAAACTGGTTCACATTAAACGAGCCGCATTGCTTCGTTAATCTCGGTCATAAGGATGGAATACATGCACCGGGCGACAAGCTCGGCATGAAGCAGATATTTGAAATCATTCATAATGCTCTGCTTGCGCACGGTAAAGGCGTTCAGGCAATTCGAAACGCGGCAAAGAGTCCGGTAAAAATAGGTTTTGCTCCTCCTGCGTCTGTCTGCTGTCCTGCGACAAATTCTCCGCGCGATATAGAAGCTGCCGTCAGAGGAAATTTTACAGGCGAAGTCCAGAATATCTGGAGCCTTGATCTCTGGTTAGATCCCGTTTATAAAGGAAATTATTCGGATGATACTCTTTCAAGATATGCTGAATTTCTTCCTGAAATAAAAGACGGCGATATGAAAACCATCAGTCAGAATCTTGATTATTGCGGTGTAAATATATATCAGGGTTTTTCTGTTTCCGGTGAAGAGAATAACCAGATTAAAAGAATTTATCATGACACAGGATACGCGCGCACTGCAATCGGCTGGCCTGTAGTTCCCGAAAGCCTTTACTGGGGAGCTAAATTTCTTCATGAAAGATACGGAAAACCGATAGTTATTGCCGAGAACGGAATGTCTTCTACTGACTGGGTTTTCCGCGACGGACACGTTCATGACGCTCAGAGAATTGATTTTCTTGAAAGATATCTTTCAAGTTTGAAGAAGGCTGCCGATGAAGGCGTACCTGTTGATGGATATTTTCACTGGTCATTAACTGATAATTTTGAATGGGCTTACGGTTATACCGAGCGTTTCGGATTAATTTATGTTGATTACAAAACTCAGAAGCGCACTTTGAAAGATTCGGCGCTTTGGTATAAGAAAGTCATCGAGACAAACGGAGACGCTATATGAAAAAAATATTATCTCTCTTTGCCCTGCTTTTAATTATTGCGGCCGGGGCATGTTCAAAGAAAAAAACATCTGATAATATAAGCGATGAAATTGCTTTTAAGAAAGCGGATGAACTGCTTGCGAAAATGACCCTTGCTGAAAAAATAGGGCAGATGACGCAGATAGATTCATCTGTTGTCAATTTTACGGATATCACCGAATACGGAATAGGTTCGGTTTTAAGCGGCGGCGACGCAATGCCGTCTGATATTCACGCGAAGGGATGGGCGGAATATTGTGATCGCGTGCAGTCAATGGCGCTTAAGACACGACTCGCAATACCTATTATTTACGGAATTGATTCTCTGCACGGATCAAACAAAACAATGAATGCGGTTATTTTTCCTCATCACATCGGTTTGGGAGCTTCAAACAACCCGGTGCTTGTTGAAAAAATAGCACGCATCACGGCATTTGAGTCAAGAGCGAGCGGATTCCGCTGGGCGTTTTCACCGTGCGTGGCTGTTCCTCTTGATGAAAGATGGGGAAGAACTTATGAAGGCTTCAGCGAGGACGGAAGTATAACTGCAGCTCTCGGTGCCGCCGAAGTGCGCGGGCTTCAGGACTCCTTTGAAACTAACGGAATTGCGGCTTGTGCCAAGCATTTCATCGGCGACGGCGGAACACAGCACGGAATTGATCAGGGCGACTGCCTCATGAGCGAAAAAGAAATCCGTGAGAAGTTTCTTCCGGCTTACGAAGAAGCCGTTAAAAACGGAGTTCTTACTGTAATGGCATCATACAGCAGTATTAAAGGCGAGAAGATGCACGGCAACCGTTACTGGCTCACCGATGTCTTAAAGAAGGAACTTAAATTCAAAGGATTTATCATAAGTGATTTTGACGCGCTTAAACAGCTCGGAGGAACATCAAAGCAGACTGTTGAAAAAGGCATCAATGCCGGAATCGACATGGTTATGGTTCCTTATGATTACAAAACATTCATCACTAATCTGACAGAGCTTGTAGAAGAAAAGAAAGTTAGCGAAGAAAGAATTAACGATGCAGTCCGCAGAATACTTTACGTAAAGTATAAAGCAGGGCTTTTTGATTCTCCTTATTCCGATAAGGATGCCGCTTTAAAAGTCGGTTCTGCCGAGCACCGCGCGGTTGCGAGAGAAGCTGTTCGTGAGTCTCTTGTCGTACTTAAGAATGATAATTTCTTTCCTCTGAAAAAAGATTTAAAGAAAATCGTTCTCTGCGGTGATCGTGCTTCTGATATCGGTTCGCAGTGCGGAGGATGGACTATTGACTGGCAGGGTTCGACCGGAAAGGTGACTCAGGGAACTGATATAGTAACAGCTTTCAAAAATGCTGTTTCAAAGAATACTGAAGTTGTTTATTCAAAAGACGGAAGCGGCCTAGACGGCGCAGATAAGATAATAGTCGTTCTCGGAGAGACTCCGTATGCTGAGTACAAAGGGGATCGTACGGAGCTTACGTTAAGTCCGTCTGATGAAGATCTTTTTGAAAATATCAAAAAAAGCGGAAAAGATTTTGCTGTAATATTTATTAGCGGAAGACCGATCCCGGTAACTGAAGTGATTTCAAAATCAAAAGCATTTGTTGCAGTCTGGCTTCCGGGAACCGAGGCTGACGGAATCGCTGATGTTCTTTTCGGTGATCACAAGCCTAAAGGAAAACTTCCGTTTACGTGGCCGGCTTCTATGAAGGATATTCCGATCAACAAAGGCGACGGCAAAAAAGCATTGTTTGACTGCGGGTACGGACTCAGCTGGTAATATTTTATCAGGCAGAAAAAACCGGCAGATAATGCCGGTTTTTTTGTGAAGATGAACAAATTCTACTTAACTTTAATTTTTCTGTCTTTAATTTCGAATTTATCGCTTTTTTTTAACTTTCACGATTCCGTATTGTGTGTTTTTCAGCACCATCCAAATTCTTTATCTCTCTAGGAGAGTTTTATGATTTCCAGTATCCGGAAATATATTCCTATCGATTGATGTAAAAAAATATTAAAAAAGATGATGTTATTATGAAAATATTCTTCTTGAATAAAATTTTAAAGTTTAGGATAGGAGGTAATATGAAAAGATATGTAATTATTTTTACTTCGATTCTAAGCATTTATTCAAATGTCAATGCCGGTTCTGCTGAATATTGCTGGGTTGATCAGCTTTCTGTAAGAAAAGAACCATCGGCTTCATCGGAAATAATTACTTTTTTGAAAGAAGGAGATGAAGTTGAAATACTGGAACGTGATCTCGGGAATTATCATCCTGTAATTCTGCGAGGAATGAAATTCTATACCAAATGGTCAAAAATAATAATTAAAGGCATTGAAGGTTATGTCTACAGCGGCGGTATAGAAAGTCATAAGGGAAAAATGTCGGAAATAGCTGCAGATTATAAATCGCTTTATGATAAATACTGTAAAGAGCTTGATGTTCGGAATTATTCAGATGCGGGAGAACTGATTCGCGCATATTATGGTTTTCCGAAAAAGGCCATGAAATTGCTTATGGATAATAGAAATGAAAGTTCTCATAGGAATTATGATTCTTACGCAAAAGCAGTTCTTGATGCAATTGATGAAAAATATAAAAAAATGCTTTCTGATGAATTTTATCTCAGATATTCTCTTTCTCTTCTTAACGGCGGCGGTATAAGATCAGGATATTTCGGATTTCTTTATGACAGATATCTTGATGACGTAATTGTGAAAATTAATGGTGTTTCTGATGGTAATTCTCAAATATTAATTAAGCGAAAATATATATACTTTGAAAATGATTCAGAAGGTGTCGGGATTGGTGCAGATGAGTTGCCTTATATTATTGAGAAATATAAAATTACCAATATTACACAGAAACAATTTAATGAAATACAGCCGGATTCATTTGAAATGATCGCAGAAATTAATATTGATATTCCGCTTAATAAAAAAGGCAACTATTATTGTATAGAGAATGTTGAAGAGAAGATTATCCGGAGTAAGATTGTCTTTATAAAAAATAACTGAGATGAATTAGTAATAATAAATATTCTATTGTCAGGTTTTGGTAATTAAACGTGAAAAATATCGGTAATAAATTGTTTTTTCTTTTCTCAGCTGTTTCATGTATTTTTATTTTGCTTTTTTACCTTCTATTCCTTCTTTTTATGAGTCAGGAAACACTGTATGTTGATTCAGAAGGAAAAGATTATTCCAAGAATAAATATTTTGAAGTATATTATCTGCACAGAATAATTTCAGCACATTGGACTTATCCCGATACTGGCAGGGAATCGCTAATGGCAGAATTCCGTATTATTGATGAAAATATAAAAAAACCGGTTATCAAGAATTTGCAATATGAACTTTATTATGATGATGTATTGGTACCTCCGACTACATACAGTTTGTCAATGGAAACCGGTTCTGAAAAAATTCTGGATTATAATCGATTGAACAGCCATCTGCTTGTTAGTAAAGAAGAAAAGAATCCTACAGTATATGTAATAATTGATGGTTTGGATTTTTATCATAGACATCTAAAACTGAAATACAATTTTACAGTTGAAGATGCTGCAGGAGAATATTCGATAAGCGGAATAAAAGTACTTACAAGAAGAATATCGAAAGAAATAGATTTCTGAATAAATCGATAGGCGGTAATAGTTTTGGATAATAAATTTTTAAAAGAAACTGATAAAGATAAAGAGTTTCCGTTCTGGTCTCTTTTTCTCTTGTTTTCTTTGCTGTTTTTGGCTGTACGAACAATTATGGCAATATTTATTGTTGTAATAAAACCTGAAGTCGAAATTGCCTACGTTATATCTGTCATCGTAAACTTATTATTTATTACAGCAATATGTTTTTATTTTAAATGGAAATTATATTTTATCAATTCTTTTATACAAAAGTTAAGATTTATATTATTTATTGTCAGTGTTATGTTTTTTGGAGGTTTTATTCCATCACTTTTTTCATCAATGGGTTTTGAATTGTTTATTATTTTTATTCCGACGTTTATATTTTGCTTGATGCTGCTTATTGTTTCTTTATGCTTGAAAGAATTCTATCGCGAAATATGTCGGGATAATTACAACCTGGACAAATATTCTAAATTAAAACGTGTGATTCAATTTTTTAATCAATTATCATTTAATCAAATCATTCATGATAAGCCTGAAGTTAGATATTTTTATTCATCAACTATTCTCTTTATGTTTATTCTGATTTCGAATTATGTTTTCAGTTTGATGAATAGTATTAATCAAGTCTATCTGTTAACGGCTTTCTTTGTTATTATTGTGGTAGGTTATGTTTTATTTAATCTCATTTCGCATAGGAAAAAACAAAAAAAAGTATCATTTTTAAAAATTATTCTTACTTATCTTGGGTTAGAGATTGGAATTCTTTTTTCACCTTTATATAGCATTTATGATGATTTGATGTTTAAATTTCTTTTCAAAAAAATATTTATAACAATGAGTTCATTGATAATCACCGCGCTTGTTTGTAAATGTATTCTGCTGATAATCCGGAAACAGAGGAAATTGCCGGTGTGATATCGGCAAACGTTTTAATACCGTGTAGTATTAGTAATACATTTAAAATATTTGGATTTTATAAAACTGCTGATTCTTTAAACTGTATTTAATCGATGTAGCTGTAATGTTGAAATAAACTCTTTTCCGTATATTAATCTTTTTCTTGACTTTATGAATAATTTCCAGTCTGATTGGTCTGTTATTGCAGTTAATTCTTATCGGATGGTTCTATGGCTGTCAATGAATGTGTTGATGATATTGATGAATCAGATGCTGTAAACGGCTACTGCGACAAGTCGCAAAAGGCCATATCTCTTTTCTACAACAAGAAAAAAGTAATGTTAATCACATCATTATGCGTGCTCATTTTTTCCGCATGCCAGTCTGTGTCATATTTTTTCGCCTCCGGAATATTTACTCCGGCTGATTTGCTTATATTGGTTCTATTGTCAGGCGCTGCACTGTTTTATTGCTTTGGAGTCTCCAGAGTTCCGCGGATCTCGCCTTATGTTAGCATGTTTTTCGCTTTTTTTGTTTCTATTCTCTCGCTGATTTCTTCTTCCCAGACTCTGACGGCTATTGTGGTTCTTATTATATTTATTCCTTTTTCATTTTATTTTAACGGAACGATTAGAGGCATAATCTCTATTGTTTTTTATGCTGCAGTTTTAACATTTGCTAATATCCTGTTTCTGGAGAATAGCATTTTTGACCGGGTTATGAATTTAAACATGAATAACTTTACCGGGGCGGTATTTTCTGTTCCTCTCATTATGCTTCTTTTCTATTCGCGTAGTTCATATGATGAAAAAATTCTGAAAAAAATTATGCAGACTGTCGTATTCGATAAAATGCTCAATCTGCCCAATAAAAATTCACTGATGCGCAATCTTCCTAAAAATAAGGATTTTATTCTGGCTATAGTTAAGATTCAGAATTTTCCTGACATTTCATCGTTATTCGGATATAAAAGTTCGGAAAAAATACTTCAGTATGTTGCAGAGGTTCTTTCTGAAATATGCGATCGTGACGGGTATTCATGTTATAAGCTTGTAGGTCATGAATTCGGAGTAATTATTCCATTTGATGATGAAGATAAATCGAATGAAAACGCAAAATTTCTTCTCGATTTGATGTGGTTTGAACTTCTGTCGTATAGAATGGATGCCGGCGGAATGGAAATATATCTCACTTACAGAATCGGGGCTTCAGTAAATCTTTCGGGTGATTTCTCCAGAGCTCTTTTGAAATCAGATCTCGCGCTCAATATGGCTGATAAACTTTTTCATAATGTGTATGTTTACGACGAAAATCATGTCAAAGAAAAAGAAAGGGTGATGAGTTCGGCCAGACTATATAATGAACTTTTTGATAATATAAAAAATGCCTCGCTGAAAACTGTTTATCAGCCTGTCGTGGACAGTCACACGGGGGAAATTAAATGGCATGAGGCTCTTCTCCGCGTAAAAACAGAGTCAGGTTATTCTTCGATATATCCATATCTTGCTATTGCGAAAAATACAGGGCTCTATAATGAATTGACGCGGGTTGTCTTAAAATCTGTCAGAAACAGACTTCTGCAAAGTGATACTGATATTTCAGTAAACATTACACTCAGCGATATTTCCCACCCGGGTTTTATGGAAGACGTTCTTTCAATCTGCCGTGAAGTTGAAAACAGAAAAGGAAAACTGATAATAGAGATTATTGAAAGTGAGGAGCTTGTCGAGATTGAAATATGCAGAAATTTTATTGCGAAAGTTAAAGATAAAGGCGGAAAAATCGCCATTGATGATTTTGGTTCGGGATATTCTAATTTCTGCAATCTGTTAAACCTTTCTTTTGATATCGTAAAAATCGACGGCTCTCTTATTCGTTCGGCAGAGCTTGATCCGAATGCTCTGACTATGATAGAAAGCATTTCATCATTTTGTCATAAAAGCGGAAAACAGATTGTTGCTGAATATGTTGAAAGCGAAAGTCTTCTTGATATCGTAAAGAAAAATAATATTCAGTTTGCTCAGGGTTATCTTTTCGGAATGCCTTCTTGATAAAGCTTTTAAAACAGTTTAATATTATATTGATTTTTATTTTGCTTGGCATTAAAATTACAAATGCTGTCAGGGAGATGATTTATGCCGAAAGATATTCTTATAGTCGATGATGCAGCTTCAATACGCCAGGCATTATCATTTGTGCTGTCTAACAACGGATTTAATGTGACAGAGGCAGCAGACGGAGATGAAGCGCTTGAAAAGTGCGGAGCAAAGCGATTTGATTTGATAATATCGGATGTAAATATGCCTAATACTGACGGACTGACATTTGCTGAAAGGCTTAAGAATAATAAAGATTATATTATTAATGCAGATACGCCGCTTATAATGCTTACAACCGAATCTTCCGAAGAAATGAGAACAGAGGGGCGTGCTGCAGGTGTTATCGGATGGATGGTTAAGCCTTTTCCTCCTGAAAAACTTCTCGAGTCCATAAATAGAGTGTTGGGAAACAAGGAATGAATATTGTAAGTCTAAAAATGCTTTTTTGTGCAATGAGAGGATATGCATGAATTCCGAAATCAGAAACGAATCGGAAACATTAAAAAAAGAAGCACTTTTGATAAAAGATAATCTGCGTGAACTTTTTGAAAATATTTCCGTTAAAGTTAAATCTTCATCTCATTCAATAGCATCGTTTATTGATGATGTTTCTCCGTATGTTAAGCATTTTTTCCCGGTTGAGGGTTATAACGGTGAAAATACTTTTTTTAACCGCACCGTTAAATCAGCAAAAGAAAGGCTTTCAGTTTCAGTAAACAAGGCTGTAAAGATAATGTCGGAAGACTCTGATATTCATGAGATTATATCAAGCAGTATTGCCGATATTGATAAACTCAGCGCAAGCGTCGCAACTGTTCTGGGGCATCTTGAGTCGGTGGAGATGTATGCTGTGAATACTATGGTAATTTCTGCGCGAGCGGGAGATATCGGAATTTCACTTGCTACTATTTCGAAGAAGATGAGTGATCTTTCAAGACAGGGAGCGGCGCTTGGGGACAAATTTGCCAATCAGATGAATTCTCTTGTAACAGTTTCTGAAAAATTTGTTTCAATTAAAAATGATATCGATATGCTTTATGAAAGCAGTCTTACTTCTTTTCAGCTTTCGGGACGTGATAGCTTTGATAAATTCAGCCATAGTTTAAATTCTCTTTCGGTATCTGTTAATAAAGATTTATCTATTATGTCATCTGCCCGGGAAAAACTTGAGAGTGTCATTGTCAATTATCAGCTTGAAGATCTTTTCAGACAGGATGTGGAAAAGCTGATTTTTCTTATTAATTATTTTATGCGTAATCCGTCGGATGATGATTTTTTTTCATGGCTTGTGTCAAAAAAACTAGAAGCGGTCAAACACAGCATGGACATGTTTCTTGATACGCTCAGTTCTATTTTTGCGGATATTGAATCTTCGTATGAATCCTTTATTTCGAATTTCAATTCAGAAAAGAAAGATAATGAGAAGAAACAGCTTTCTGATGTATGGGATAGAATAAATACTCTGCAGAATGAATATTCCAGGCATTTAGAAGGGATTGTAGGCATGAAGCTCAAGCTGAAAAACATCGCTTCGGAAGTTGAAGTCAACATGGCGAAGTTCGGTGATTTTTATAAAAAACTTACTGATATATCTAAAAATTTTGAAAGAATAATTCTGCTTACACGTATTGAGCTTGCACGTTACGATGAACTTAAACGTTCCCTCGAAGGTTCTTTGTCTGATGTAAGCGACATTCCCCGCCTTATTAAAAATGAAGCGGAGAGAGGCGCGGCTCATTATTCTCTGACTTATTCCGCGCTGAAAAAAAATCTCAGGCATTATAACCGATCGTTTGATGTTCAAAAAGAGATTCTTGAAGAATGCGCGCACTCAATTAAAAAAATGACTGATGATGTGAACGAATCACGGATATATCATGATGATTTTGAAAAAAAAATGCATACTCATTTTGACGAAATGGAAAATCTTCTGAAAAGTGATATAAACAGGTTTGATGCGTTTATAGAAGTTAAAAATATCATTGATGATGCTCTTTCTTTTTACAAAAAAAATGCGGTCGAAGGTAAAGATTATTCCGGAATGATTTCTTCTCTTAAGGAAGCTGCCGCTTCTCAGCCCGGTGTCAGTGAATATGAGATCAATATGCTTCTTTCGTTTGTAAGCGAACTCTCGGAGGATGTGTCATCAAACGCGGGAACGATTGAATTTTTTTGATCAGTTGCGGAACTCTATTGTTTCGCCTGAAATTCTGCTGTAAACCTTTTTTACTGATTTTTCGATTTCTTCGCCTGTTCTTGGTTCGTAATATGATAATACGCTTTTTACATAATTTATGGTATCTTTGATCGGCGGAATACCTCCGGCTTTTTTTACACGGGAACTCCCTGCATGATACGCGGCTAAAGCCATAATAACATCATTTGAAAATTCGTCCATGAGACCTGCAAAGTGCCTTGTTCCTGCATAAATATTTTCTGCCGGGTCATAAGCGTCTTTTATCCGGTAAATTTTCGCTGTTGCCGGCATGAGCTGCATAAGACCCATTGCACCTTTGCATGACTTTGCTCTGGGATTGAAATCAGATTCGATTTTAATTATGCACTTTATAAGATAAGGATCGATTGTATTCTTTGCACATTCGGCTTCGATAATATCGTCGAATTCGGATTTGCTGATAGTCTTGGCGGAAGCAGATCTTTTAACTATTTTTGCTGAACGTATTTCTATGACGCCGTCTTTTTCAGTTTGTTTTAGTTGCGCAAGACTCAATGCCGGAAATAAGGCAAAAAGGAAATATATTATGATTTTAACTCTCATTGAATTATCTTGACAAATATCTTTGCTGGGGTCAAGCAAAAGAGAGGATAATTAATGACTAAAGTCGGTGTGATAGGCGCTGGTGCGAGCGGAATATTTTCTGCGGTTTTTGCGGCAGAAGAATGTCTAGTAACAGTTTTTGAAAAAAATGACCGCCCTCTAAAAAAAGTTACAGCGAGCGGAAACGGCCAGTGCAATATTTCTAATGTAAGGATCGGCCGCAATGATTATCATGGCGATTCTGATTTTGCGATGAAGGTGATTTCACATTTCGGAATGGATTCTGTCAGGGATTATTTTTATGATTTAGGAATTCCCTTTGCTGAAGGAAAAAACGGAAAGCTCTATCCTTTTTCATTTCAGAGTTCATCTGTCGTCGATGCTCTTCTTTTTGATGCCCAAAGAAGAAACGTTAATATAAAAACTCTTTCACGTATCTCCCGGATAAAAAAGATAAAAGATAAATTCGAACTTTCAATGGATATTAATGAAGTTTATGATTTTGATAAAATAATAATAGCTTCAGGCGGTTGTTCGTATCCGTCGCTCGGCGGAACATCTGACGGTTATAAAATATTATCTTCAATCGGGCACAAAGTGATTGAACCTTTTCCGGCTGTTGTTCCTGTGAATATTCCGCTCAAGAAGATTCACCGCTTGGAGGGAATAAAATGGAACTGCGCACTTAAAGTTATTTCGAACGGCAAAGAGCTCAGGCGTTCAGAAGGTGAAATTCTTTTTACGAAATACGGTTTTTCAGGTCCTGTGACACTGGATATTTCGAGATATGTAAACGATCCTGATGTTGATAATAAAGAAATTGAAATTGATTTGTTTCCTTCGATAAAGCACGGTGAACTTGTTAAACTGCTCGAAAAAATATTTTCTGTAAGAGGCAGATCCGTCTCATCTGCGCTCGACGGTATTTTGAAAAAACGCATGGGCCAGGTTTTTCTTGAACTTGCTTCATTTGATCCTTCGCGTGAGGCGTTTTCTTACATTGATAGATGCGCCGAGATATCGTCACTGTTAAAAGCTTCGCGTTTCAATCCGGGTGAAGCAAGGGGATTTGCTGAAGCAGTTGTCGCCGCAGGAGGCGTAGACTGCAATGAAGTTAATCCGTTTACAATGGAATCAAAGAAAATAAGAGGAATACATTTAACAGGAGAAATTCTGGATGTTGACGGTGACACTGGCGGATTTAATCTGCACTTTGCGTGGGCAAGCGGTGCGCTTGCCGGAATGGCTGTCAGACCATCAAAGTAAAGCCTTCAATTGACGAAACAGATCCTGTGAGTGCATTAAGTTTTTCTTCGCTTTCAAAATTAGCAGAAACTGTGAAGCTTATAAATTTTCCGCCGCCGCTTGTTTTTTCAGAAATACTGAATGTTTCAAGTTTTTCTGAAAGCAGAATTTTTACTGATTCTGAAACAAAATCAGAGGTACGGAAAACAGCTTTGAATGTTATTTCTCTCGGGAACTCACTCATCTTGATTTAAATATTCTGTAAAGTACTGTATGCGCGAAAAAAAGACATACTCTGAAAAAACGCCCGATTCTCCATGGTTTGGTGATTATTCTGTAAAACCATTCGGTGCCGCGTTCGGTAAAAAATTCGGGTGCCTTTCTGTTTTCGCCTGATATGATATCCAGGGATCCGCCTGCGCTGATGAAAACTACGTTTTTGAATTGTTTGCTGAACTTTGCGATCCAGCGGTCTTCTTTCGGAAATCCCATTCCAACGAAAACTATGTTTGCTTCCGATTTTCTTATGGCTTCAACGACTGATTTTTCACGGTCAGGATTAAAAAAACCGCCGTGTCTGCCGACTATTCGTATATTCGGAAAAGATTTTTTAATGTTTGAGAAAGCTCTTTCTGCTGTTTCGGGTTTTCCGCCGACAAGAAATATTGAAAGCTCTTTTATTTCTGAAATTCTTATAAGCTCCATCATAAAATGAGTGAAGGGTATTCTTTCTCTGATTGGAAACTTGAGCATTTTAGCCGCCCACTGAATGCCGGCTCCTGATGTGAATCTGAGAGAAGATTTATTGTAAATGGTCTTAAGTTCTCTGTTTGCGCGGTAGCGGAGAAGTTTGTACGGATTTAGGTTAATAACGTGATGAACTCCGCCTTCTTCGATCATCTTTACGACTTTTGCAACGGCATGCATACATGTTAGATTATCTATGCCCATTCCGAGAATATTTGAGACACCGACTTCCTTGAGATTGATCTGGTTATATTCAAGAATTATATCCCGGTCTTCTTTGTAAGAATCATAATAAACGCTTTTATCGGTCATAAACACTCCGGTTTGGGGCAGAAAAAAATATCTCACGCCGTTTTGCGGGAAATGAGATGAAAAAGTATTGATTAAATTTCAAAATAAGTTTTTTAATTGATTACAAATTGTGTCAATAATAAAATCTTGTCATGCGGGGCAATATGGATAGAGAAGAACTTATACAAAATTATCTGGCAGGCGAATTTTATCAGCCTTTTGAAGTCGGTGCTGATTTCAGAAAAGAGAAACTACTCGGTACAGTTGATACTTTTCTTAGAGAGTATCTGCCTGAAAAAGTTCTGCGGCTTTCTTTTGTGAAAAATTTTACGCCTGAATATCTTAAACTGAAAAAGCATTATGTTCTTGAGAATTATTTTGAAAACATCAAGCTGTTTCTTCCGAATCAGGGCGATGATAATTTATTTGCCGTCAACGGTTCCTATTCTCTAATGCCGCTCGATTACGAAAAATTCGACATGGTTATATGCTCTGACATTCTCGATATGTTCGATTCGATAAATATTCTTGAAGAATCAAAGCGTATTCTGAATCCCGAAGGATATTTTCTTTTTACGGGAGTTGTTCTTCCTGATGCGGATATAGACGGAGTCTATGATGATCTTATTAAATGTATAAATCCTGTTCACTCGGACTATTATCTTGAAACGGATCTCAAAACATTTGCCGATCTCAAGGGCTTTGATTTTATTAAATCGGAGAAATTTATTTTCAGAAGGAATCTGAAGGATATGGTTTCTCATTATTCCAAGTTCTATTTCGGAAAAGATGTCATGCGCGGAGATCATCTGGCGTTTCTCTCTGAGAACGAAGCTTTGCTTGCCGAGCTTTACGGTTTTGACGGAGAAGAGATCGATGAGAATTATGAAGTCGTTCTTTTCAGAAAGAAAAAACTTTGATATTCGGCTTGACAAGCTAACGTCATAAAAAATATTTCTACATACTTACTTGGGGGCGGTTAGCTCAGTTGGTTAGAGCGCCTGCTCGACACGCAGGAGGTCACTGGTTCGAATCCAGTATCGCCCAAGATCTTGGAGTTTACCATGATATCAATTACACTTCCTGACGGTTCAAAGCTTTCTGCCGAGAACGGTTCGACTCTTTTCGACATTATAGGACAAATCGGAAAATCACTGCAGAAAGCAGCTCTTGCCGCATCCGTTGACGGAGAAGCGAAAGACTTGAATTTCATTCCGCAGAAAGATTTTTCTCTTAAGGTAATCACTTTCAAGGATGCCGAAGGAAAAAAATTATACTGGCACTCGACTTCTCATTTGATGGCTCAGGCTGTTAAAAATATCTTTCCGAAAGTTAAGCTCGCGATAGGCCCTTCAATCGATGAAGGATTTTATTATGACTTCGACGCTGAGAAACCTTTTACTCCAGAAGATCTTGCTTCGATAGAAAAAGAAATGACAAGACTTTCTCAGGAAAACATCGCTATAGTCCGCTCTGAAATTCCTGTTACTGATTTAAAAAAGAAATTCGCCGATATGGGCGAAACTTATAAGGTTGAACTTCTTGATGCCATAAATGACGAAATGGGCTCTGTTTACACTCAGGGAAATTTTTTCGATCTTTGCCGCGGACCTCATGTCGCTAAAACCGGCGATATCAAAGCTTTCAAGCTTCTTCGCGTTGCAGGTGCGTACTGGCGCGGTGACGAGAAGAATAAAATGCTTCAGCGTATTTACGGAATTTCTTTTCCGGACAAGAAGGAACTTGATGATTATATCCGTCTTCAGGAAGAGGCAAAGGAACGCGACCACCGCAGAATCGGAAAGGATCAGCATCTTTTTGAAGTTAGCAATGAAGTAGGTCAGGGTCTGATTCTTTGGGCACCTAAGGGCGCTCGCATAAGAGTCCTCATTGAAGATTTCTGGAGAAAAGAACATTACAAAAACGGTTACGAAATAATTTATACTCCTCATATCGGAAGAAGTCTTCTATGGGAAACCAGCGGACACTTGTCTTTCTATAAAGAAGGAATGTATTCGCCGATGGATATTGACGGCGAAGATTATTACGTAAAGCCGATGAATTGTCCGTTCCATGTTATGGTTTATAAAAGCGAACAGCGCAGTTACCGCGACTTTCCGGTGAAGTTTGCCGAGTTCGGAACTGTTTACAGATACGAACGCTCAGGAACTCTTCATGGTCTTCTCCGTGTTAGAGGATTCACTCAGGATGACGCGCATATTTTCTGCCGTCTCGATCAGATAACCGATGAGATACTTGCTGCGTTTAATTTTTCGATGTTCATGCTTAAGAAATTCGGATTCGAAAATTTTAAGATAAAGATTTCAACAAGACCGGAAAAGGAATATGTCGGTTCGGTAGAACTTTGGGATAAGGCGGAAACTGCTCTCAAGGAAGCTCTTCAGAGAAGCGGAATGTCTTACGAAATTAATGAAGGCGACGGCGCTTTCTACGGACCGAAGATCGACATCGCTGTCAAGGACGCTATCGGACGCGACTGGCAGTTGTCGACTGTTCAGCTTGATTTCAATCTTCCTGAAAGATTTGATATTTCATACTCGGGTTCTGACGGAAAGGATCACCGTCCTATAATGATTCACCGTGCACTTCTCGGATCGCTTGAAAGATTTTTCGGAATATTGATAGAGCATTATAAAGGCGCTTTTCCTGTATGGCTTGCTCCGGTTCAGTGTATTATTATAAACGTTTCAGAAAATGAAGCTGAAGGCGTTAAGGCGCTTCAGGCAAGAATGAAGCAGGAAGAACTTCGTGTTGATATTGATTTGTCAAATGAGACAATGGGATATAAGATAAGAAACGCAGTGACAAGCCGTGTTCCTTATGTGGCAGTTTTAGGTAAGAAGGAAATTGAAGCAGGCTCCGTGTCAGTCAGAAGACGCGGTTCAGATAAGCCTGAAGTTATGAGCTGTGATGATTTTATCGCTTTGATAAAATCCGAAAATAACTGATAGAGTTAATTTTATTCTGTATTATGTCGTTTTCAGCGATTAATTCGGTCATTAAACTGAATTATTGTTGCTAAAAATATGCGCCGTGTGGCATTCTGGTCAAAATCTTTCTATCTCTATGGAGGGGAATATCTTAAATCGCAGGCAAGGCGGCAGAGACCGCAAGGATGCCAGAGAGCATCGCTTGAATGAGGAAATCGACGGCCCAAGCGTCAGATTAGTCGGGGAGAACGAACCACGTGTTGTTTCTCTCGCGGAAGCGCTTCAGATGGCAAAAGACGAAGGAGTTGATCTGATTGAGATATCCAAACAGGATATGTCGATTGTTAAGATATCAGATTACAGCAAATTCCGTTTTGAGCAGATCAAAAAGGCAAAAGAAGCCAAGAAGAAGCAGAAAATCGTTCATATAAAAGAAGTGAAATTACGTCCTTCTATTGATGAGCATGATTATTCTCATAAAGTTAAGCATGCGAGAGAGTTCCTTGAAAAAGGAGATAAAGTTAAGGTTACAATGATGTTCCGCGGAAGAGAAATTGTTTATTCCGAACTCGGACTCAGGGTAATGGAAAAGATGCAGGGAGAACTTACAGACTGTGCGGTTGTAGAAAGAAGACCGCTGGTTGAAGGAAAAAGTATGACAATGTTCCTTGCTCCTGGCGTATCCCAATCCGCCAAGGTCAAGAAGACAGATATAGACAGAGAGGAAAATAATGCCTAAAATTAAATCGAATAGCGGAGCAAAGAAAAGATTCTCCATCACGAAGAAAGGTAAAGTGAAAAGAGCCAGCGCTTTTGCAAGACACCAGCTTCAGTGCAAATCTCCGGGCAGAAAAAGAAAGCTCAGAGGAACGTTTGCGGAAAGAACTCCTGAATTCGATAGAATCAGCAGAATGCTTCCTTACGCGTAAGACGAATATTTAAAGAGGTTAGAGTATGCCAAGAGCAACCACTGGTTTAGTTCACCATAAAAGACAAAGAAAAATAATGAGAGCCGTAAAAGGCTATATAGGCGGAAGAAGAAGACTTTATAGAACTGCGAAAGACGCTCATAGAATGGCGCTTCAGCATTCTTATAAAGACCGCAAAAGAAAAAAACGTGAGTTCAGAATTCTCTGGATCGCGCGTATCAATGCAGCTGCAAGAATCTGCGGTGTTTCATACAGCAAGCTTATCGGTCTTCTTGATAAAGCAAACATCAAGATCAACAGAAAGATGCTTTCTGAAATCGCTATCAAGGATTTCAACGCTTTCAAAGAAATCGTTGCAAAAGCAAAATAAGATTCTAATTTCATTAGAGATTATAAAAAAGCGTTCCAATCCGGAACGCTTTTTTTTTTTAAAGCCCCGCCTTTGGAATTCCTTTCTCTTTTCCCTCAAGAGTTGAGTGTACCTTTTATAAGGCTTCTTGCGATGCCTTATTTTGCGACTTCGTGTCGCATATTGAAGGCATCGCTTTACAGGGATCGTTCCTGCCGCCTTATGCATCCGTTTTTCGCATGGATCATACAAGAATTTTAAAGGGCATTACATGCCTTTTATCCGGTTTTCACATGGTGTCATGTGATACACAAAAGGTGCTCCGCACCTTTTAAATCCGTTTGTCCATTTCTTTTGCTGTGCCCAAAAGAAATGGACGTTATCCGAGCGCTGATCCATCCGTGGGCGCTCGGACTTGCGCACATCCGTGTGCGTTCGGAAAAGGGCACCGCTGCGCGGGGCTTGTCGGGCGAATTCCTCGCACCGGCTTCGCCGGATGCTGCGGTCGCCCGAGTTGTATCAGCCTGCGGCTGATGTTTAGGTGCTTTTGATGTCATTCGTTTTTTGTTTGAGTGTTTCTCGTATATAAACCTTGACATGTAAAATATAAATGGTAACAAATACTGAATCATAACACTAATGAATTATTGCTGAGATATTTTTGAAATAATATATTTTAAGGGGAACTAATGAAAAAGTTTAAATTGTCTGCGATACTGATTTATATGATGATGCTTGTATTTTCTGCCTGCGGCGGCGGAGGCGGTGGTGGAAGTGATGATCCTGGTAATCCGGGGGCACCTGTAAATCCAGATGATCCGAATTCAAATGAAGTTTTAAATTATACATTGCCGAGTGGAACTTATTTTAATATGACAATAATTCCTGATATTTCAACAACAAAAACATTTCCAATTGGTATGAATGACTCTGGTTCAGCTAATGTGCCGGCGCGCTTCATCATGGGCGAAACCGAAGTGACCTACGAGCTGTGGAAAGAGGTATATGACTGGGCAACGAGCGCAGAGCGCGGTGCAGATAAATATACATTTGCTAATGCGGGACGCCAGGGTGGGAATTACACTGATAATAATCCTGTAGGCACAACTCAGCATCCCGTAACTGAAGTAAATTTACGAGATATGATCGTTTGGTGTAATGCCCTTACCGAATATTGTAATGCGAATAAAGTATCTGAAACCATTCTGGCTGTAGTTTATTGTTCAGATTCGTCGTTTACAACTCCGATACGAGATTCAGTCGCTGGAGATTACGATAAATATTTGAATTCTACAGCAGGTAGTTTTGATAACCCCTATGTGAACTCATTTTCAAAAGGTTTTCGCCTCCCAACGAGTAATGAGTGGGAATTCGCAGCACGATATATTGGTACATCTGTGCCTTTACATACGAATTATGTGCTAAAAGACGGTATTTATTATACGAAGGGGAACAGTGCGAGTGGTGCGACAGATTATGCATATAATACAGCGGTTAATCCTAGGGATAATACGGAAAGCGGTCCTACGCGGTCAGTTGGATGGTATTCTTCATATACACCATTAACATCAACTCACTCTGTAAAATTGAAAAAATCAAATGCTCTCGGCCTATATGACATGAGTGGAAATGTATTAGAGGTGTGTTTTGACTGGCATCCGGATTTTATGGGTTATAGTAGGATTTGCCGAGGGGGTATATATAACAGTGGTGCAGAATTAATGCAGGTTGGTTTTGTGGGTGGATTTTATCCGATGGATAGGGGAGGAAACTCTAGTTTCCGAATCTGTAGGAGTTGGTAAAAAAGAAGAAGATGCGCCCTCAACCTCCGACTCCTTTTCCCATAAGAGTAGAAGTGGCGAACTGTTAAAATAATGAGAGATAGCCTTCTCCCGGGAAAGGTCTTTCTTCATCGGCTTCGCCATTTAGTTTCCGCATGGAGGCGGAAACATTGCCCGAGAGAAAGACTCAGTCTTTTGCGGGAAACCGCAAGCGTTACCTCAGAGATGTGTGCGAAAGAAATATTGATGTCAAATATCGAAACGGACATGGATGGACGTTGAGAAAGAGAAATAATAAATTGATATCAAAGATAAATTCATGCTGGGTGAGGGAGCAAGAATTCATTACCTGCATGAATGGCTTGACAAATCTATTTTTGAAGATAATATTTACCTATGATTACCTCACGTGAAATTATGAATGTTCTTCATTTAGAAAAAGAAAGGCTAAGTGCTCTAGGCGTTCAAAGCATCGGTCTTTTTGGTTCATATCTGCGCGGTGAAGCCGACGAAAACAGCGATATCGATATTCTCATTGATCTTACTGATGAAAGCTGTATGACGCTGTTTTCACTTATCGAGCTTGAGCAGTCGCTTTCCGCAAAGTTTGATAAAAAAGTTGATCTTGTCATCAAGCGTGATTTGAAGCGCACAATCGGCGAAAGGATTCTTTCAGAGGTTGTCTATGTCTGAAAAAGTCTACACCGACTATGTTGAAGATATTATAAGGTCTGCCGAGTTAATAATAGAATTTACGAAAGATACCAGTTTCGATTCTTTTTCTAAAGATTTAAAAACCAGATATGCTGTTATAAGATGCTTTGAGGTTATGGGCGAAGCCGCAAAAAGAATTCCAGATGAGATTAGAAGTAAATATCCTATGATTCCATGGAAGATCATTTCAGCTATGCGCGATCGTCTCATTCATGGTTATGATGTTGTAGATGATAGCGTTTTGTGGAAAACTGTTGTATTAGACCTTCCTGAATTGCTTCAAAATTTAAGAAAAATATAATAATCGGGATCGTTCCGACTATCTGCGAGGAAGACGAAGTCTTCAGTGGGATAGCGCAAAAGTTACCTCTGACTTTGATGTGTAAAAAATAATTAAAGCAGTATTCGAAGCTGACAGGCATAGTGCACAGGATGTGCACCAGTTTTGTGCGGCCAGGATGGAAAATGCACAAAAAAGACAATGGAGAAAAAGCAACATTTGATTGATATCAAAGATAAATTCATGCTGGGTGAGGGCGCAACAATTTTCATTCATCTCAGAATAATTCCTATTCTTTTCCCGCTTTGAAGTTATACACGGGTTTGATCATTTCAATTACTTCTACGGTTTCTTTTATATTATCAAGAATCAAGTTCATGTCTTTGTATGCGCCGGGGGCTTCATCTAAAGTCTCCTTTGATGCAGTCGATGTGTATATTCCGGCATTTATCATCTGCTGGCGGAAATCATCCGCGGATAATTGTTTCTTTGCCTGCACGCGGCTCAATATTCTTCCAGCACCATGAGGAGCCGAGCAGTTATATTTTTCCGAACCCTTTCCTTCGCATATTGCGATTCCGTCTCTCATGTTGAAAGGTATAATTACCTTTTGTCCCTTGTGAGCGGGAGTTGCGCCTTTTCTGATTATGTTATCCGTTCCGATGAAGTTGTGAACTGATTCAATCGTTTCCTCGGGATCTTTTCCGATAAATGAAATTATCCTTCGCATCATTTCTTCCCTGTTTGAAGCGGCAAATCTCTGTGCGGTAAAAAGATCACGCAGATAATCCCGGCATTCAGGGCTGTCTTCCGGCATAAATTCGAGATCTTTGTATTGAATATCGGCTGAATTTTTACTGAGGATTTCTTTCGCTTTCTTTTGGTAATGTACGGCTATTTTCAGACCGAAATTTCGGCTTCCTGAATGGATAGTTATCCATAAATATCGGTTAGAATCATATCCGGCTTCGATGAAATGATTTCCTCCGCCGAGGGAACCCACTGCGTTTAATGCCTTGTCGGTGTCGGTTTTAATTCTAAGACATACGTCTCTGATTTCATGTTTCTGACTTTTCGAAACGCAGTTATGATTTTTGTTTATAGCGAAACCGGAAGGAATTTCCGTTCTGATAAATGAGTCAAGCTTTGCGGGATCGATTGAATCAAGGCTGAATTTTGCAGATAACATTCCGCAGCCGATATCTACACCTATAACATTAGGAATAATGAAGCCGTTTGTTTTCATTGTGAAACCGATGACCGCGCCTTTTCCGGCGTGAACATCAGGCATTACCGCGATATAGGTATTGGCAAAAGCCGGATGATTAAGGAAAGTCTGAATCTGTTCTCTTGCAGTTTCATCAATTTCATCAATCATTACATTCGCGGTATTGTATGAGCCTTTTATTGTTATCATTCAGTTTCCATTTTATCGATTATTTGTATTAAAAATAAGGAGTAAAGTGTTTATCATAATTTATATAAATTCAAGTATTTTGCCGTGTAGTAGAAATTAAATTAAGGCAAAAGGTTGAGCAGTCGCTTGTTGAAGCGTCTCTTTTGTCTGGATAGTTCCGAACTCGACTTCAAGAATGAGGGGCAACGTGTATATTGAATAACAAAGAAGTGCAATAGAAAAAATAAAATAAACATTAAGCTTGTATGCGTTGCAATAATTTCGCGTTTCGCGAAACGCGAAAAAAAGTGATGGAAATTATTAAACAGTCTGTATAATGTTGTATCATGAAAGCACAGGATATTTTAATTCTTCTTTATTTGCTGCAAAGCGCAGATGAAATGGTAACCATGCCGCTGATAAGCCGTGGTACCGGAATCAGTCTTTCCGAAACTCATTCGGCGATAAAGCGGTTGATAAATTCAAGACTGCTTCTTGGCGACTATACTCCGATAACCGCTGCGGCAAAGGAATTTCTCATTCATGGTTTTAAATATGTTTTTCCGCCTACATTCGGACAGATGGAAAGAGGAATTCCTACATCCTTCGCGGCGCCTGTTTTCGAAAACCGCATTGTATACAGCAACGACGATGTTTTTGTCTGGCCCCATCCGGACGGAGAAATCCGGGGGACTTCGCTGATTCCGTTTTATAAATCGATACCCGTTATCGCTCTCAAAAACAGCAACTTGTATGATTATTGCGCTCTGCTTGACGCTCAGAGGACAGGAAGAATTCGCGAACGTGAAATCGCTGAAAAGATATTAATTTCAATGATCGGAGACGGGCGGAGTTGAAATCCAATATTCAAATGCTTCAGACTGTCTGTGATGGATTAGGTGATCTGAGGAAAGATGTTGTTTTTGTCGGAGGTGCGGTAACTTTTCTGTATTGTGAAAATCCGGCATCTGAGAGAATGCGTCCGACTGATGATGTCGATTTCGTTATAAACATGTGCACATATGGAAAATATACTGAATTTATTTCAAAGTTGAGAGCGAAAGGCTTTAAAGATGAAATGAGTGACGAACAAGCGCCTTTATGCAGGCTAATTTATAACAATGTAAAAGTCGATGTCATGTCTACGGAAGAAGAAGCTCTCGGTTTTACGAACAAGTGGTATAAGTCCGGAATAAATCAAAGTATTACAAGATCATTGCCTTCGGGAACTGCCGTTAATCTGTTGTCCCTGCCTTATTATCTTGCTTCAAAAATTGAAGCTTATAAATCAAGAGGAAAGGGAGATGCGAGATTCAGTCATGACATTGAAGATTGCATCGCCGTATTTGACAGCATTAAAACATTGCCTTTCGATTCGGAATCCGTAGATGAAGTTCATCAATTTTTGAAGAATGAACTTTCACTTCTGATGATAGATGATACATTCATTGATGCCTTGCACGGTTTTTTTGTTGTTTCTTCAACAATCGCCGGGGTGCGAATATCCAGAATACTGCAAATCATTGATAATTACTGTAAAATGCAAAATTGAAGCAAATGCAGAGTTTCACCATCGTTCTGACTGCTTTCGATTTTATTTTCCGAAGATTGAAATCAGTGTTATAACCGTTGCGATTATTGTAAAGCCGGCAGTCATCATCCACGTTATCATGTTGAATTTTTTATTCATGTCATCGAAACGTGTATCCATATTTTTCTGCATCATTTCAAAGCGTGTGTCCGATTGTTTCTGCATGGATTCGAACCGTTTGTCCATCTGATTGAATCCCAACTGCATCAATTCGCGCTGGCTTCTGAGTTCTTCTTCGATGCGCGTCATGCGTTCGATGAGCTGAATGTCGTACGGGCGGAGTTGGACTACATTGCTCTTCGCGCCGAAACGGTCGAAGTTTGATTCAATATATGAACCGATCTGTTCAAGCTGTTCTTTCGTAAATTCCATTGCAGTACTCATAATCCACCTTAAACTATTAGAAAAAATCATGCCTGTCAATTATATATACGTTGTTTTGTGAGGTTTTTTCCGCAAAATGCAAAAAACCTTAAAAAAACGCTGAAAAAATGTAAATTTTCGGCCTTTTATGACACTACAATTAAGAGAATGCTTGATAAAAAATGAGTTTAATAATTACTATATAATTTATATAGTTTTTGATTAATATGTGAAAGGGGGATTTTATACGTACGCGTATATTTCTATCTGCGGTTTAGGCTTTTTTATCATTGATTCTGCTGTGTTCCTGCGGCGGAGAGGTTATCTATGAAGCTCAGAAATTCGTTCCCAATAAAGAGCCGCTTCTGGTGAATTTTTCGGCAGTTCCCGTATCTGCCGAAACCAATATAAATTCTCTCGTAAAAGATGTTATTTTCAACATCACGGTTGAAGGGCTTGACCCCGAAGACGAAGGTCTTGAATTTGATTTTACATCAGAATACGGAACCTTCGGCGGTAAAGAAGTTTCAGGCAATGTCTGCAAAATCACTTTTGTAACGAATGAAAAAGTAAAATCTGAAATACCTGTTGATATCAATCTTGTAATAACAGATCCGATCGGCGGTGAATACTCAGGAATTCATTCAGTCGGAAAGGGAAAGAAAAAAGCGCTTCTTGAAATTCATCCCGATGATTCGGCAGTAAATTGTAATAATGACGGAACAACTTCTATCAGGTTTAAAGCCGACTGCAAAGGATACTATCAGGTTATTTGCGACAATGACGCCGTTGACGGCACGTTGAAAATGACTGATTCTGAGAGAATATTTCCCTATGATTTAACAGGCGGAATATTTGACTATGTTACTGTGACAGTTTCCGGATTCAGCTCGAGTGCTGATTCAAACGTAAAACTTAAGCTCAACAGCGCTCCGAACAAAGTATGGATTATTTTCTGTGATTATATTAACGACGATATTTCCGTGAAAAGCGTCGTGACGGCGGTTCCCTGAATGGACGGAGGATTTATGAAAAAGATTTTAGCCTTAGCGGCATTTCTTGTTTTTATCACTTCATGCGGAGGCGGAACTATCGGTGACGCTCAGGAATTTGAACCGAACGAGCCTCCGTCGATTATTGATGTTAAAGCCGTGTCATTGAACGGTTCTTCGACTGATTCGCTTAAAGCCGGAATGAAATTTACTATAACTGTCAAGGCTCATGATCCCGAAAATAAAAAACTAAAGTTTCAGTTTAATTCAGACTACGGAACATTCGGAAACCCTGTTAATACCGATGATTCGTGTACTATTCCTTTTGTTACAGGTTCTTTTGTGCGCCCGGGACTTCCCGTGACTGTTGCTGTTTCAGTTGTCGACCATAAAGACGCAAGCGCTGCCACAAATTATGAAATAGGAAAGGGAAGGCGCGGACCGACTGTTACGGTAAGATATGAAGGTTCTGCATATATTCAGAAAGAAAAAAATACCAGGATATCATTCAAAGCCGACTGTGAAGGAATTTATCAGTTGTACTGCGATAATGGCGTGGATGAAAGCTCTGCCGGGTTGCGTCCGGCATCTGATTACTTTTTATACAGAAAGGATGAAAACGGAAACTTTAAGGATATAATTGTAGATATTGCCGGACCTGCTTCGTCCACTGAGGCAAAAGTAAAACTTTCAACGCCTGAGTTTCGTAATAAAGTATGGGTTGTATTTTCTGACGGAATAAACGATCCATTTGCCGCGCTTGCTCCCGTGACAGTTGATAATACGCCGCCGCAGATCAACATCATCGATACAAGCGGCACAACTGGTGTCGGATTGCGCTCGCCTTTGAGGCTTGTGTTTAACGAAGAAATAATGCCTTCATCTGTTGATAATAATTCGGTTGAAGTTGAAGACGGCGGATCATTTTTCTCTTTATTGGAACCCGATCCTTCAGGCAAATGCTCTGTTGAAGGAAATGTTGTTACTTTTGTACCGGACGGGCTTGAATACTATTCTAAATATAAAGTGAGCGGCCGAAGTGGAATTAAAGACTTAGCTGGCAATGAATATACTGGTTCGACAAATGGTACTTTTACTACGGTGGAGAAGGGAACAACGCCAAAGCCGTATTTCAGCAAGGCAGCTGATACCTATAATGATGCCCAGACCGTTAATATTTTCGTAAGTGATCCTGATACTAAGATATTTTATACCACTGCAATCGGTTCCGCTGAAGCGGATACTCCGACACCTGAATCTAATGAATATACCGGAACGGCTGTAAACGCCGAGGTCAACACGAGTATAAAAGCCGTCGCCGTTACCCGGGGTTATAAGCAGTCATCTGTTGCATCCGTCAAAATTAAGATAAGAACGCCGATGCCTGAATTTCAATTGAGTACATGCCTGTCATATCCTGTTCAATCATTTGCAGAGAGCACAATTGTCTATCCTACGGGTGGCGTAAATTATGCCACAATTGACATAGCAAATGCGTATCCTTCCGGTACTGAAATAAAATATAATCAGTCAGATTCAGTAGGTAACTGGGATAATACATTATCAATGCCGGTTGATCCGAAGACAACATCATCATCTGATTGGATTCAAATGACGAAAAATCCTGGAGCGTACAGATATGCCGTTTATGCAAAATCGCCGAATATGGAACCCAGTGAAACTGTTTACAGTACAATCTACAGGGTTAGAGGTTTGAGTCTTACTTCTGCTATATTGTCGGTTTTTGATTCTGCTTATATGTATTCCAATACTGAAACTAAAAAGTGGAAGGCTGTGTCATGTTCTTCAAGCGGCAAATATGTCGCGGCAATAGAAGGAAATCCTAATGGTTATATATGGGTTTCGGATGATTACGGAGTTACCTGGATGCAGTCTAAAGCCGGTTTAAAAAACTGGAACAGCTGTTATGTGTCAAAAACTGATCCAGCCGGTAATGACCTGGGCAATGACGGGAAATATATGACTACAACAAGAAGTGAGAATGTATGCAGATCTATCAATTATGGAATGGATTGGACATTTCCGGTTGGAGGTCTCAATATTAGAAATGCTGTATATTTTGATACAACAAAATATTGGATTGCATACGGTGTTTCAAATAAAGTAAACGGTAATAATTCTCAAGAGATCACAGACAGCGCATTGGAAGCATTCAGCGCCGATGGTTCGATTGTTTTTTATTCATTAGCTTTGGAAACTAAACTGAAATATTGGGAAAATCCCGAATCAAAAGATATTGATTTTGTTGGTGGTGGATATACGGTTAATTCATGGAAAGATTTAGCCATTTCAGGTAATGGTTCTACGACTGCTGCAATAGCGTATTATGGAGCTATTAATTTTTTATGTTATGGTGATTTAAGTAAAATTTATCCTGTTGATGTGGTGAATGATGCTGACTTTAGAGATATTACCATCAGTTATGACGGCAAATATATTGCCGCATGTGTTATGGATGGGCTTGTATATCGAAATAAAATTGCAAACAGCTTTACAGGAAGTGGTGTAAGCTGGTTTGCTGAAAGCTTTGACGGCGAAAATAAATCATGGAGCGGTGTTGCTATTAATGGCACCGGCAATGAAATCTTTGCCGCGATGAACGGCGGTGATATCTGGTGCGCAAATTATAACGAATCAATATGGAACTGGTCGAGTCAGAATACGCGCACATGGACAGGCGTGGCATGTTCTTCTGACGGAAAATTTATTGCTGCGTGCGACGGCGGAGCGGGTGTTCACGGAGGTTATATTTATACATCAAGTAACGGCGGTGCAAACTGGAACTTGGTAAAAAAAGACTCCGATGGAAACAGCATGCAGAAGAAATGGAACGGCATTTCAATGTCCAAAGATGGAGTGCTCGTTGCGGCAATAGCTGAGAAAGAAATGTTTCTATCGAAAGATTCTGGGAAAAATTGGGTTAAATGTTCAATAAATCCAGGTAACAACTTAAAAAGAATTTCTGTATCTGGAACTTCAGGTATTAATGCGCGAATTGTTGCTATTCAGGAGAATTTTTATCACATGTGTGATAGGAATGGTTCCTTTCTTACAGGATTTGGTGCATCAACAAATTATACGGTCAATGATGTTTATGTTTCTAACGATGCAACGACTATTCTTTTCGCTGCAAGCGGTTATTCTGTCCTTAAAGCTGGTTCATCAGGTGGAATTCCTTCTCAATTATATACGAATGGTCATACTGCAGGGAGGATAATTGCTTCAGATGATCTTTCAAAAGTATTTTTTTCAACGGGAAGTTCTATTGATATTGTATCCAATATTCTTGGTTCATCACCAACTTCTAATACTAAAACTCCATCACCATCTTTTTCTAATTTCTCATGCATATCTGTTTCTTTAGATGGAAATTTCGTTAATGCTTTCACTAATGATGGATATATTTATTCTTCTGTGGACGGTGGTAGCGCATGGGTTAAGCAAACCTCAGCAGGCAACAAAGGATGGAACTGCATCGCTTCCACCGCGGACGGGCTCACCATCTTCGCCGGCGGGACTAAGCAGACCGGGATCATGATGTTGAAATAGGGGAATCCTCTCTCCCGACCTCTCTCCTTTAGTAAAGGAGAGAGGGGTAAGAATGGATGCTGTTCATAAGAAATAGTATATTGATTCTATTTCGAAAGCCCCTCTTTATTAAAGTGGACTGACCCCTGTTTGTTGGACAAAAAAATTTTTGCTTATGAAATTGACTCCCTGAATTTAACGGGAGAAATCCAACCTAATTTTTTCTTTATCCTTACATTGTTATAGTAATCTATATAGTCATTTATTTTCTTAATCATCTTCGCTGCTGGCAATAACTTATTTTCTTTTTCCAAATAGATCGTTTCACATTTCAGAGTTCCAAAAAAATTTTCCATGCAGGCATTGTCCCAACAATTTCCTCTCCGGCTCATGCTTTGAACTATTCCTAAATCTTTAAGTAAATCGCGGTACTTCTTTCCGAGATATGGCGATCCTTGATCCGTATGAAAAAGTGTTCCCTCAAGGCAATATTTTGCACTCAATTTGTTTAAAGAATCAATTGCAAGTTTCTCGTTGATATTCATCGAAAATGAATGTGAAACGATTTCCCCATTATATAAATCTAAAATTGAATTCAAATATAACCAACCTTCCATTACTCTTATGTACGTCATATCTGCTACGATTTTTGCCATCGGCTTAAACGCATTGAAATCACGATTAAGTATATTTTGAGGTATATCTTCTCTGTTTTCTTCGAGTGTTTTGTAGTAATCTTTGGGATATTTACGCTTACGAATTTTTGATCTGATCCCGTTCGTTTTTCTTATCCTTGATAATTTCTTATGATTATGAATTATTCCAAGCGACTTAAAGAACTTCGACATAACTTTTGAACCGCTATTTTGAGTTTCTTTCGGTAGAATTTTAATATCCGATAAAACTAATTCTTCTCTTTCTTTTTTGTTTGTAGTTTTATTGCGATAATAGCATACGCTTCTTGCAATGCCGGACTCTTTAGATAGATTCATGATTCCGGCTCCATTTTCTTTTGATTTTTTGATAGCTTCGATTTTTCGTCTTTTTTTTTACTTTCTGAAATATCTTGCTGAAGAAGCTCTGCATAATTTTTCCAATACATATTTGCATCACGCAAATACTTGAGTTCCTTTTTTAGTCTTTTCAGTTCATCTTTTTCTTCTTTATTCAAAAGTATTTCCTGATATTGAGTATTTGGTTTTTTCAATATCCATAGACGAACAAGGTCTCTTCTTAATCCATACTTTTTTGACAGTTTTTTATAGCCGTTTATTCCTGGTTTATATTCCTTACGAATCTGCTCTTCAAGTTCAAATGGAAACTTTCTTGTCATTTTTCTAACCCCTAAGTGTCCAACTTTAGGGGGTCAATCCAAAGAGGGGTTGGGGTGATTCTATCTCGCGAATATTGTCAGAAGTGTTATAACAGTTGCGATTATTGTAAACCCTGCGCTCATCATCCACATCATCATGGTGAATTTTTTATTCATGTCATCGAAGCGCTTGTCTACTGCGGTGAAACGCTCATCAATCTGTTTCTGAACAGATTCAAAGCGCTTATCGACTGCGGTAAAACGTTCATCCATCTGCTTTTGAACTGCTTCAAAGCGTGAGTCCATTTGTTTCTGCATTGTTTCGAAACGCTTGTCCATCTGGGAGAAACCGAACTGCATCGTTTCGTTCTGCTTAAGTATTATTTCGCGCTGGCTTCTTAGTTCTTCTTCGATGCGGGTCATGCGCTCGATGAGCTGAATATCGTAGGACCGAAGCTGGACGACATTGCTTTTCGCGCCGAAACGGTCGAAGTTTGATTCGATGTATGAACCGATCTGTTCAAGCTGTTCTTTCGTCAATTCCATAATGACACTCATTTCTCACCTCAAAATATTATCATTTCAGCCTTATGTCAAGGTTTTATCTAACTATATATACGATATTCGGATGAACATTTTCTTAAAAAAAACAAAAAAATGTTAATTTTTATCACTAGTTTTGTGCGGTCAGAATGGCAAACACACAAAAAAGACAGCGGAGAAATAGCAATATTCGATTGATATCAATGATAAATTCGGACCGGGTGAGGTAATATTTCTTTGTTATTTTTCAGCTGAATAGTCTGCAAATGAGATCGTTTTTTGAAATTTTAAAATGCATTGCTGTTTCGGAAAGTATTGCATTAAGGGTTCCTGTTTTGATAGGCCGGTGATTTGGAATTGTGATATGGTGTTCGCCGTTTTGAATTGTTGTGATGCGTATATGGCTTCCGGTCTGTCTTGTTGTTGTGTAACCAAAATCACCGAGTAATTTTATTAGTTCTTGCGCGCTAATATCCCGGGGAATTCTCAAAGAGCGATTGCCTCTTCTCTGACAAAATGAAGACGTATAATCTGCGGTGCTTGTTTTTCTTCAAAGTGACATGTCACGGCATCTCTGATATTGCTTCTAAGTTCTTCGATGGATTCTCCGTCCGTGAAGATCGGATATCCGAGAGCACGTGCGGCATAAGTTCCGTCATCAGCGTCTTCAATGTAAAAAATGATTTCATTATTCATTTTGATAACCCTCGAAAAAATTATTCAGGTTCGATGAAAAATCAAGCATTTATTTTCCGAAATTAATATCATATAAAATTATATTTCTTTTTTTCGTTCAATCCTCTCTCCCGGCCTCTCTTCTTTAATAAAAGAAGCCTGAGAGTCAGGTAGATTTCAAAGGGTGCACCGCACCCTTTACCCGGGTTTTCCAGAGTGTCGGGATACAACATAAGGCTTCGCCTTATGGATCTTTTTTTTGCATGGATCATGCAATAATATCAAAGGGTGTTCCACACCCTTTATCCGGTAGGTGCATGGATCATGCAATACACAAAAAGGTGTTTCACACCTTTTAAATCCGGTTTCGCATGGTCTCATGCGATAAGATCAAAAGGGACCGGGCTTCAGTCGCCAGCCCCGCCCCTTTTGAAATCCCCGCCCGCTCTTTGTCGCGACAGAACTATCGCGCATTTCTTCGAAATGACTGCGATAGTCTGCGCTTATTTGGTGTCCGACTGCGTCGGACGTTTCGGCGATTTTTCTATCATTCATCTTTTTCTGAAGCATTAATATGAATGATAGAAAGTCCTCTCCCGGGAAAGTCTTTATTTTTGGCTTCGCCAATTTGTGCTTCATTCTGGGTGAGGTCATAAAATTTTTATGTTTAATCTTCTATTTCCGTATCTGCATGTAATTCTTGACAAAAGAATGGTATTATATATAATACCATTATGAAAAGAGTAATTGTTGACACAAATGTTATTCTTTCGGGATTGAAATCAGCTAAGGGCTCTTCTTTTAAGCTTCTTTCTCTGATTCCTGAAAATAGATTTGAGATACTTTTATCAGTTCCATTGGTTATGGAATATGAGGCTGTCTTATTAAAGCATTTGAAGCTGTTGGGTCTTTCTAAAAATGATATTGATGATTTTATTGATTACTTATGTAAAATATCAATTCATCATAAGATTTATTATCTTTGGAGACCTTTCTTAAAAGATCCGTATGATGATCACATATTAGAACTTGCGGTTGCCGCTTCAGCTGATTTTATTATTACTTTCAATATAAAGGATTTTGACGGAACTGAAAAATTCGGAATTAGGGTGATTGAACCTGATGAATTCCTGAATATTATAGGAGAAAAAATATGAGTACTTTAAGTGTTAGGATTCCGGATTCTCTGCATAAAGAAATAAAGAAGTTATCGAAAAAAGATAATATTTCAATCAACCAGTTTATAGCAAGTGCTGTAACCGAAAAGATAACCGCTTTGGAAACTGTTGATTATCTGCAGGAAAGAGCAGAAAGAGGCGACTTAAAAAAGTATTCTGCGGTTTTAAAAAAAGTAAAATCGGTTTAATTCCTTACTTTGCGAATATTGTCAGAAGTGTTATAACAGTTGCAATGATTGTAAAGCCTGCGCTCATCATCCACATCATCATGGTGAACTTTTTACTCATGTCATCGAAGCGCTTATCGACTGCGGTAAAACGTTCATCCATCTGTTTTTGAACAGATTCAAAGCGCTTATCGACTGCGGTAAAACGTTCATCCATCTGCTTTTGAATAGATTCAAAACGCTTATCGACTGCGGTGAAACGCTCATCCATTTGTTTCTGCATTGCCTCGAAACGCTTGTCTACCTGCTCGAAGCGTTTGTCCATCTGTGCGAAACCGAACTGCATCGTTTCGTTCTGCTTCAATATTATTTCGCGCTGGCTTCTGAGTTCTTCTTCGATTCGGGTCATACGTTCTATGAGCTGAATGTCGTAGGACCGAAGCTGGACGACATTGCTTTTCGCGCCGAAACGGTCGAAGTTTGATTCGATATATGAACCGATCTGTTCAAGCTGTTCTTTCGTCAATTCCATTGCAGTACCCATTATTCACCTCAATCTACTAATAATAATTTTCTTTGTCAATAATATATACGTAAATTGACGCGGTTATTTCGCGGCGGGCATCAAAAAAATCCTCAAAGCAAATGTTTATGAAGAAGTTTGAGTTTGAACTGATTATTGATAAAAAATTTACAATAAATTTAAGCGTAAATTTTATTTCGCGTATAGCTTGCCCGAGGGGTTTGCCATGTCCATCAAATATAAATTTATGCTCTTTTCGATTATCTCCGTCGCGGTTTCGCTTATCATCGCTCTTTTTCTTACACTCTATCTCGTTGAAAGAGACAGTGAAAGAAAAATAGAACTGGATCTTTCTCATAGAACAGAAACAATCAAGAAGACTCTTTTTAGAATTTCGGGTTCAGAGGATATTACCATCGACGGTGATTTTCTTTACTGCGGAAGTTATGTGCTAAATAATAATCACGAAATCGTCGACATGGTTCAGGCAATGTACGGCGGCGGAAGCGGAATATTTCTTGAAGATTCAATTTTGGTTTCCAATATTCCGTATTTTCCCGGATCGCGTCCGGACAATCTAAAGATTCCTGAAGAAATAAAAAGAAAAATATCAACCGGCGAACCGTATTTCGGTATTCAGTTTATGAACAAAGAGGAATGCTATGTTTCGTATCTACCTCTGATGTCAGCCGGATTGTTCAAGGGAGCTTTTTTTTCATGCTCTAAAAAAGAAGAATCCCTGATGTCATTTGCTAAAATCAAAATCGCTGTTTTATCTTGCGGAATATTTCTTTCAGTTCTGTTTAGTATTATTGCCGTCAAATTTGCTCATTCGATAACTTCAAAAATGGAAATAGCGGTTTCTCTTGCGAAAAATATTTCCGAAGGCAGCATAGAAAGCATTCAGCATTCCAGCTCAAAAGACGAAGCGGGCATTCTTCTTTCTTCACTAGACGGATTCTGCGGTGTTATGTTTGATACTATAAAGGGAATAAAGACGATGCTCGCCCGTTTGTATTCTGTTTCTCATGATCTGTCTGTTCTTTCCGAGTCTTTCAAAAACAGCACATTCGAACAGGCCGGCGAAAGCGTAAACGCAAATGAATCAATGGCAAAAATTTCTGAAGGCATCAATCTTGTTGCGGCTAAGGCTGTTGAACAGAAAGAGTCCATGCGCAGTCTTCTTTCGATGATGGAATCTCTGAATTCCGGAATACGTCAGACTGAGGATATGACCGTAGATATTTTGAAAAAGAGCGGAATGATTTCTGAAGAAGCCGATCTATGCAGGGACAATATCTCTTCGATGAATCTTTTTATGGATGAAATGGATCAGTCTTCCGCTCAGATGATAAATATATTGTCAATAATCAGCACGATTTCCGAACAGATAAACATGCTGTCGATTAACGCGACCATAGAAGCGGCCCGTGCGGGAGATGCAGGAAAGGGATTTGCAGTAGTTGCTCAGGAAGTTTCGGCTCTTGCGGATCAGACGGATAAAAGCGTTGATCTCATCAGCGGTATAATCCAGCTCAATGCCGAAAAATCAAAAACAGGCAAGCTTAAATCCGCTGAAGCTCTCAGTGCAATCGGAGACATCGCGAAAAATATCAAAGAGGCAAATGAGCTCATCGTTGCTGTTTCGGATTTTGTTTTAAATCAGGTTACTGTAAGCGCGGATGTCAATTCTGCAGCAGTAAGCGTTACGGAAAAAGCTTCCGAAATAAATTCAATAATTGATATTCAGAAAAAGACAATTGAAAGCACCGCGGATGCCATATCAAGAATCAGTTCTCATTCTGAACTGATTGAGAAAGAAGCGGGCAGTGCGGCTGAAAACGCATCGGAAATAACCGCAATATCCGAAGAGCTTGAGAAAAGAATAAGTTTCTTCAAGATTCATATGGAATAGAAAACTCAATTACCGTCAGGTTTAATTGAGTGCTTCATATGTTAATTATTTATATTTCATAAGGAATTCCTTTCGAGAGACTTTTTTGATGATTTATAAAAAATGAATTGATTATTTCACTATTTGATATATCAACTATGATGTTTATTGAATCACAATTTCCATTCCGATGTTGCATAAGGAATATGATTATATATTCCCCGGGGAGCTTGTTTGATCATGGATTTGATGAATACATTGCGTATATTTCTGACGGTGTTGATGCTTATCTCTGTGCCCCTTTCTGCAACTGACCGCGGCCCGGTTGTTTCTTTTTCATATTCGCCGTCCGGCATAGGTTACCTTTCCGCGCCGGGACCTGAAGGAAACGGCGGAGACACAACAAAGCCGGAATCAGGTTCAGGATTAACCTCTGCTTCAAGACTCTATTTGTCTGGCGGCTATTACTATGATTATCTTCAGGCTGATCTTTCCTATACAAGAACCAAAATAAGCAAACAGGTATCTGATTTCAATTCTGAAGATGGATTGAAAAGCGCAGTCGATTCATCTATATTGCTTCGGTGCGGATACCGTTTCAGTAATCCCGGCGACACCTCTTACACCTGGCTTTACGCCGGATTGAAGCGTTACAGCTATGAGTCGTTCGGCGGAACTGATCTGACAGCGTACGGCTGGCTTGCCGGATATTCGGGGTTTTACAGTTTCGGTCTTTCTTCCAATTATGAATTTGTTCTCGCACTTGATTTATATCTGGGAACATACAGGTTTGACGATTTCTCTTCCGATAACGGCTACACGGGAGTATCAAAAAGATATTCGGTAACTTCAGGCGCTGGAATCGGCGCGGGCGTCCAGTATGAACCTTATAATGTCACACTGCTTCTGAAATTATCCGCTGATATAAACCGAATTGCTTATGATGCAAAATATCTGGGATCATCTCGTAAATTTTCAACAGGATCATTGTCAGGATGCATCGGATTTGAGGTACGGTATACAATTCCGGGTGAGAGTTATAATGAAAAGATTAAATGAAATTAAATCTTTTTTATTATTACACCACTTCAATCGAGAAGTGCAATTAATTAAAAAATAATGGTTTAGAAAAAGAGGACATCTCCGAAGGTTGTATTGCGAAATAAAGCCAAAGGAGAAGCCTCTTTATGAAGAAGATAGCAAAGAC
>Ga0255343_1000594_pt1 | contig 55174 bp, 54 predicted proteins | sample wastewater_treat_4_FD_192413 | JGI IMG/M metagenome (GOLD analysis project Ga0255343, IMG submission 192413) | Wastewater microbial communities from Lulu Island WWTP, Vancouver, Canada - plant16 | ecosystem: Engineered > WWTP > Wastewater > Unclassified | place: Canada: Vancouver, British... | reverse complement strand
CATTGTTACAGATTGCGAATTGTTGCAAACCTTTTTTGTTTGCCAAGCAGATGATCAAGTTAAAGAAATCCTTCACCAAATCCAAAATGAATACTTCTATCAGAAACTCTATTCAACCGAGTTAATTTCCGGCTATTTTACCATAGCTTTAGTGCGAATCATTCGTAGTTTTTCATCCGGTTCTATCACTAAAGCAAACCGTTCCTTAACGATTGATAAACTAATAGATTATATAAAAAGCAACTACAACCGACCCATAAAGTTAGATGACATTGCCACTTACATGGGCTATAATTCTGATTATATTAACCGTTTAATGAGGCAGCACACTGGGCAAACTATTTATCAGTATTTGCTGAATTACCGTATAGATAAAGCCGCTCAATTAATTCGCTCATCTGAGCTTCCTTTCTCCGAAATCGCCGAGCAAACGGGGTTTCTGAACACTTCCCATTTTTCTCATTCTTTTAAGAAACGCACCGGGAAAACCCCAAGTGAATTTCGTAAAATGGACTAAGCGCCATGAATCGTAATCAGTTCCGTCTTTTATCCATTGGTTCAATCTTGTCTTTATTCAGCATGCTTTTTCTTTCCCATTCCACCAAATAAGACCACCTATTTGTCTGAAAAGCATGACCCTCATCCCCACCCCCCCCCGCAAAAACTTGGCATTCGTTGTCATACCAATGACCCAAATCCCCTCCTGAAGCAGAGCTGGCGGAAAACCGGTTCTGTTTTCTTTGAAAATGAAGGGATGGGGAAAAAACAGCCAGCAAAGCAAACCACGAAAAATCCCCGTCCGGTATTGGAAGGGGGGATGGTAGATGGATAAACGGAAGGCTCCTTAGAAGGTCTCTTTTTTCAAACCGACACTTTGACTATCCTCATCGCAAATTTGACTTCCGGCCATTATGTCCGGAAGTTTTTTGGTTTTCCTCTTTTTTCGTTCAAAAGCCCTGTTTTTCCTTTATGGCATTGAGGGCAATTCGTCAAGCTGCCGCGGAAAAGAGCAAAGAAGATGGGGAGCATTATTATCTGAAGGCTTTTAAAGGTTACAAAGCAGATGACACTCCATGACACTTAAAAAAAGAAAATATTTTTCAAAAGTTTATAAAAAACGCCTTCATTTTACATCCCCTAATGAAAGACAAAGAAGAGCCTTTCAAACTGCCGTCATCAGAAAACCTGATTTTTGAGCACTGCACCTTGACAACTGATCCCCAACCATCAATCGGAGAAAACCGCCATGACGTTCCGATACAGCGGAGTATGAAAGATTTGCGAAGCACCTTTCCGCCGGAACCGAGCGCCTTAACAAGGACCGGGAGTGAGCCAGAAAAGGTGTTTCCATAATTTATTCATTCAAATTGAATGATGTACGGAATCGTAATTCATATGCTATAATTAGGGCCTGCTGAAAAAGGCAAATTCTGCTTTTCACGTTCCTTTACACAGCCGCTTGCGCCGTCCGCAACGATTTTCCTGCCCATCTCACGCCTGCCAGCATGTACCAAAAAAGGCACAAAAGAAGGCGCAGCAGGTGCGTAACGTTCATCGCCAGTATAATAAACGCTGCTTCCGTCTTTTCGGTCTCAGCCAGGTAGGCCATGATCAGATCCAGCCCGTAGCGGCGCTTGCCGATCCCGTTCCGGCTCTCCACCATGTTTCTGTCACAGCTGTCTTTGTATGTTTGTTTGCCGTTCTCGCCTGTTTCATCTTTCCTTGGCCGCCCAAGCTTTGGACCGGACAGGCGGATGCTGTGCTCCTTGCAGAAAGCCCTGTTCTCGCGGTTGCGATAGATCGTGTCCGCCAGGACTGCTTCAGGATAGTGGCCAAAACGATCCTTATACCTTTCAACCGCTGCCTGCAGTCGTACCCCCTCATTGTAGTTGTCATATGACTGGTCTTCGATGAATGTAAACCCATTGAACACTGACAGGTGCAGTTTCTGCCCGAACTCGTACGATCTGCCGGCCTTGCCCCGCACAATGCAGCGCACATGCGGCTGGCGCAGGCTAACGATTCTGTCAGGACAACTATGAGTTCCCGTGTCGTGCATGAAGCGCTGCTGTTCATACACCTTTCAATGAGCTTCGTTCACTGCAGGGATGATACCTGCTCTCTGTATGGCTATCTCGGAAGCCTTATCAATGTATCCGGCAATCTCATGAATTCAAGGTCACAAAGTCGGATTATTTGTTCCGGAATATGCTAAAAAGAAAATAGCAGAGGCAGACAACTGCCAAACGAGGCTTGTGTTTACTGGTTACCAGTACGTTCTAAATATGTAAACAATTTGTAAATATTCTACGAACTTGTAACATTTGGTATTAATCCGCTCAGGAAAATACATTATGATTCCGATAATTTTTTATCGGTTTGATACTAAGATCAAGTGAGAGGGTTTGATAAGAACCAGACGGTCGATTGGCCTCTAAGGGCACTTGACCGGATGGTTCGGGGCTGAACGCAGTTTGCATAAGCCGGTAACCGCTCCGCTGTAGCCCCAAAGCGAAAGCGGAAGCGGTTGTGGGTTGAAGACAAGGCGTGTAGAGCTCGCGAAGAGCTTCTCCGCGCCGCTCTGGCAGGCCGCCCAGTTGACCAAGTTTTTGTTTTAAGGAACGGGAGACTGTTACAAGCCACTCCGTTTCACGCCGCCCTCCAAAGCGGCGAAAAGAACGGATGTGGCGGTTAGAGAAAAAGAAAGCTTGTAAATATCTTAGGCTATAACTTATCTGGATCATTGAGAGCAAGATGAACTCCCTCGGTTCATCTTGCTCCCTCGGTTCATCTTGCTCTCAAGCAACTCTTTACTTTTTAGCACATACATATATCCACTGCGGCAAGAAGCGCCAGCGACTCGGTCTCCCTCTGGGGGACCTTTTTTATTGCAGAAATGCATTGAAAAAGAGCCATCTATTTTAAAGTCAGCAGACAGGGTCAGCACCACCAATTCCCCGGCACAGGGCCGGCACTCTAAGTTCCCTTCAAACCGGTGCATCAACAACCGGTTGCGCAAAGAATTGACAGAGAGATAGAAGGGGCCTCTCTTTTAACAACGGCATAAGCCGTTCATATAGCAAACAAAAGGTAAGGACATTGGAACTCAATGCCAGAAACTACCTTGAGAGAAAATGCGATGCAAAAGTAGAAGAAGCGCAATGGACTACATTCAAATCCGCACAACGAAGAATGGATAAATCACCTGCTATCTGCGGCAAATACTTTGTTTCATCATATGTGCCCTTGAATGCGGTCTCAACAAACGATCATGACAAAAGAAAACACCTTGCATATCTGGTGAATGTGTTTGAAAATCCGAGTATCACAATGTGGTTCCGCAATCAGGGAATTATACTGAACGAAGACGCCTATGCCCTGTCCCAAATGCTTCAGTGGATTTGGCGCAGCGCTATCCGCAGAGGTGAGAGTATCAGCATCTACGTGCCGTCCAAAAGAATGCGGCAATTGCTGATTGACTTTCTTGAACAGAAGCTTCTGGACATTCCGCCTCGCGTTGCAGATAATGCTGGCCCTGGGGAAAAACCGTTTCCACAAACCCCGAAAAAGGTGAGTTAAATCAATAGGTTTCAAGGGTGTTCCCTAAAATAAAAAGATCATGATTTTCTACCGGCATGCCACCACCTTTTTTGAGGAGGTAGCGGCGTGCCTGTATCCTCTTAGTGCGCGATTTAGCAACTCGCTCAATTTTTCAAGTTGAAAATATCAATAAAAACTTGTCAGTTTGCAATTTCAACATTGGCAAAAAGCCAGTATTCATCAGGAAAAGCCGTAAATCCGTCATGCGCAAAAATGTAACTATTTACTGCAATTCAACTGCAAAAGCTCTGCTATTCAAGCATAAAGGGCGCTTAAACGAGCAATTCCGCGCTTTCAAGCTGATACTCTGGCGGTAACACAGTTCATTGCCTGTGCCGGCGCTCAGCAATCCGCCTGCTGATGGTGCTGGTGCTGACGCCGGATGCCCTGGCCGCGTCATTGAGCGACACGCCCTTGTCCACAAGCTTCAAAGCCTGCTTCACCTGCTCGGCGTTCGCCCTTGGCCTGCCGCCCACCTTGCCCCTTGCTTTGGCGGCTTCAAGCCCTCCTGGGTCCGTTCTAAAATCAGGTCGCGCTCAAACTGGGACAAGGCCGAAAGCATGGTAAGCATCATCTTACCGGTCGCGGTTGTTGTGTCCAGGTTCTCCTTCAGGCTGACCAAATGCACCTGCATCTCCTGCAGGGTATCCACCAGGCTCAACAGGTCCTTGGTGCTCCTGGACAGGCGGCTGAAGCTGTCCACGACAACCGTGTCGCGCGCCCGCAGATTCCTTAGCATTTCCTGAAGCACCGGCCTGTCCGACTTTGTTCCCGTCATCTTCTCCGTATATATCTTGTCAAAGCCCACGGCTTTCAAGTTGTCTATCTGTCTGTCCAGTTTCTGTTCCGTGGTGCTGACTCTGGCGTATGCGATTCTCATTTGTCCTCCTTTTGCGGTATGAATGCCCAATAAGGGAGGGTATTGACGGTTTGATTTTGATATGGGTTTTGATGGCGGTTTTCGGTGAAAATGACGCGATATATGGCTCAATGTCCCGATGGTCATAAACCGTCGTTTATGCAATTCCATTTCCCTGTTCACGACTTTGATTTGCCTGATGTTCTTCTCTCCTCCGCGGTGGTGTGGATATAGCGCTGTGTGGTCTGGGCGTTGCTGTGGTTCGCCAGTTGCTGGGCGATTCTGGCGTTGCTGACCTTGCTGGTGCCGGTGAGGAATGTGTGCCGGAAAATGTGCACGCCCTTTGGCAGTTTTGCGTCCTCTTGCCTTGCTGCCAATATCTTATAAAGCGCCTGACGGGCGATGGGATTGCTGTATGTGGTTGTGAACAGAGGGTCATCCTCGCTGAGTTCCCCTCTGGTGCGCAGGTAATCCTCGACATAGGCATCTAACATAGGACGCGACCGCCAACCAGCGCATGGCCCCGCCTTTCCGCTTGACATAAATGTGTCCGTTCTGACGGCCAAACCACTGGTTGATGGTCAGGCTGCACAGCTCGCTGGCGCGCAGACCGGAGCCTGAGAGCAGGGCGACGATGGCCCTGTCCCGCTCGGCCAAGTTTCCGCTGATGGATTTCATCAGGCGGATGACCTGCTTGTCGGTGTACGCCTTGCTGTCGTTGGCGCTCTCAAAGGGGTCGTCGTCCACGATGACCTTGACCTTGCGCAGAATGGTGGACGGGTTGCGGTCGATATAACCGGCCTCCTCGAGGTAGGTGAAAAAGAGCTTGATGATGGTTTTTTACGCTGAAATAATCCGGCTTTATGGAACGGTGTTGCCTTAATGCCCGCCACATGTTCAGAGACGTGTTTTTCCCTGATAGCAGATCTCAGCTCAGATCCCTGTAACCGTAATCCTCTTAACCTTTCCTGACTATCCCAACGAAACAATTAAAAACTTATCACCCTGTTTAGCGTCAGCTTCATCGCTGGCGCTTTTTTAATGCCCAAAAATAAAGGAGGTTCATCATATGAAATCAATTACGGAAAACAAACTCATCCCGGCTCTGTCACGCCTTGTCGCCAATGAATGCGCAAACCATCTGGACGGCATGTGCCTGCCTAAAGACAAGCCCTGCAATTGGTATGAGACAGCTATCAACCCGGACACTGGCGCGAGATATCCCTTCGGGGACAAGGGCATCACCTGTCCTTATTTCCTCAAGGCCGTGCTGCCCGGCAGCAAAAGACTCGAAGCCCTCTATCACGCGTTTCTTGACGATTATGACAGCAAACGCAGCCTCAATATCGTGACAGACTGCTGCAAACGGTGCGGGGCGCCAATTGTTAAAGCAAGCAACCGGCAGAAGTATTGCGCCTCCTCCCGTGAGGACGCGAGGCGCAGAACCAAAGCAAGATGGGAACGAGAAAACTATGCGAAGAAAAACCACGCGCGAGAGAGGGGGTCGAGTGTGGACATTTAGGACTGAAAAAAGTCAATGAAATCAAGGCTTCCCAGAGATGTTATTTCAAAAGCAAGGTATTTCCCTTAACCCCCAAAATTCTGGACATTTAGAACCCTAAAAACGATAAAAAAATGCCCCGGCGTCAGTTGGACAGCAAAACTACCCATCTGGCTCCCGGGGCATTTCTTATTCCCAAAAATAATATGATATAATAAGGAGGTGCTTAGATGCACGGGTACCTTGAAAACAAAACACAGACAGCAGGAGATTCGTTCTCTGATTCAGATATCAGGGAATTTGAAATGGCTAAAATTAGAAGACCTTATACTATCAATGGTATTATGGTTTGGCTGACAGGCATTTCAGAACAAGAGATTGCTGATAGATACGCCGAACTAAAGAACAATTCTTCCCCGTTCATTCAACAGGAAAAACCAAAGCACAATTTTGCTAAGTTCGCAGAAGACAACTGGCAATATATAACACAAACTGTTTCAGAATTGACAGCAAGGGATTATGCCAACACCATGAATGCCCACATTCTCCCCCATTTTGGCAATATGAATATTGAAGACATTACTTGGAGAGATGTACAAAGGTTCTATAACAAGTACCAAGACAGGGCTTTCTCTACTCTAAACAGATGGCACGTTATCCTGTCAAGGATATTAAAGATAGCTGTTGGCGATGAAATTATCCCGATTGACCCAACTAAAGACAGCCGCCTGACACATAGCAGAAAAAGAACCAAGAGACCAGTTCCTACAAAGCAAGAATTTAAACAAATACTTGATGAGATACCAAACCTTAAACGTCAACATGAGATGCTTTACATGGCGCTGGTTTGTTATACCGGTCTAAGAAAGGGCGAGGTTCTTGCTTTGCGCTGGGACGATATTGACTTCGTAAATGATAAAATCCACATAACTAAAGCCACTCAAACACGGAAAACAAGTATGAAGAACCCCGGTAAGATACAGGCACCGAAGTCAGAGGCAGGTAAAAGAACAGTCCCGCTGGTTGAACCTCTCAAAAAGATTCTGCTTAACAACCGACACCAGTACGAGTTCATTGTAACACACCCCAAAACAAAGGAGCCAATCAATACCGAAGGGAAGTTTGTAGGTATGTGGCAAGGCATTGCACGCCAGATTGACCTTGGAGAGTATACCTCACACTCTTTCAGACATGCCGTTTGTTCGACCCTTTTGGCAAGCGGAGTCGATATTAAAATAACGCAGACAATTATTGGGCACTCCAGCGCAAGCACAACGTTGGATATCTACGGACACGCAATGCCAGACAAAGTATCAGAAGCTGGATTAATATTAGCTGAAAATTTTACCAATTGACAAGATAGTTGACAGAGACAACAACCAACAAACCCTTATATATCCTATAAAATTTGATGTAATACCTGGCAACCATTTGACAAAAACATTGATGCATACCCGTATACATGACATGTTTTGCTGTGATTTTTACACTTCTGACTACCCGAAAAAGTGACAAGCTGACCCTTGCTTAACGGAGCTCAACCGACATATAATCAGACATCATGATTGACATTAATTGCTTTGAAAGCCTTGTAAATCAAGCAGTCAGCAAGCTTCCCAAGAAGATATTCGAGCACCTTAACTTGGGGATAGGGATAGTAGAACGTGCCGCGTCCCATACTGCAACCGGCTCTGGTAAACCCGCCTATATCTTGGGCGAATACCATGTCCGCCGAAGTATGGGACGCGGCATTGTCCTGTATTATGGCTCTTTTGCACAGGTTTACCCGACGCTGACGAATCAGGAAGAGGCCCTGCAGATTATTGATAAGGTGATCAGGCATGAACTGACCCACCACCTGGAAAGCCTGGCCGGAGAGCGTTCGCTGGAGGCGGAGGATACGCAGCGATTGCAGGAAATGTAAATCCCGCTAATCATACCGGCGACTAATACTGATGTGAAACTTTGTTGCATCCATAGCGGCGAAGGATTTTATTATCCTGCAAGGAAGGAAACCGATGGCGTAGCTAAAGCCACGTTGAGGTCGTCACACAGCAGGGCGATAAAAAACCTGGCGCGACGATGCAATAAAGATTGGAATCAATATGAGCATATCGCGCAGCGTGCATCAAATCACTTGTCTTATTGCTTTTCTTCTGCTTGCAGTTCATCCTCACCAGGGGCGGTATAGGATTGTTCCATGTACTGCTTGCGCTTTAAGCGCATTTTAAAGGTCTGATCAGCCAATACGGCCAGAAAGCCGATGATGATGAACAGGTAATAGGTCACAAAGCGCCAAATCAGCAAAGCAGCAAAGATCAGGCTATCGGGGAAAAAGCTCTTAAAAAAGAGATAGAAACCGCCCTCCTGCGCGCCGGAAGCACCGGGCAGCGGCGTAAAGGAAGCAGTGATATACAAAAGGAACTGAACGGCCAACACCTGGATGTAAGAATGGTTATTTAAGTAAAGTCCGCGGTAGATGCAATAGATCACGCTCATGAGCGCCGTAACCTGCACCAGGGAAAAACCAAACAGCACCAAAAACTGTCCGGGATGCTGGGTCAGGATGTCCACGCTGGAGTGAAAATCATTCAGCGCCGCATCCATGCGCGAAGATGTCCGCGCCTTGTCCTTGACAAGGCGCACACGGTAGCCTATGTTAACGAAGAAAATGATGATGGCGCGGACCACGTTGCGGTTAATGGCCAGCAGAATTACCAGGAACACCATAAAGGAGTTAAAGAAAAAACCCAAGGCAATCAGCCAGACAGCCTTGCCCAGCAGCTGGTAGATAAAGGAGCCGAAAGCGATCCACAGCACCGCCCCAATCAGCAGCAAAGCGCATTGCCAGCAGAAGAATTTAACCGCCAGCGCGGAATAACCAACGCCAGAGGGCACGCCTCGGCGCTTGAACGCGAAGGCCTGCATGGGTTGTCCGCCGGTGGCTGCGGGTGTGATCGAAGAATAATACATTCCAATCAGACCGACCAGGTTGCAGGCAGCCCAGCTGATACGCACAGACTGGAAATGGAAGAAGATGCGCATGATCAGGCCTTCCAGCAAAACATGGACAACAAAGCAGCCCAGCGCTGCAGCCAGCCACCGGGGATTGATGGTTGTGAAGGCGTTCAGGATCTCTTCAGGGTCGCCAGCCTGCACAACAAGGAATATGACCAAGAGCATCGTCAGGAAGACGAAGCCTATGTTCAGCAGCATACTGCGCTTTTCCTTGGTTAGTTTGGCCATGATCCCTTTCTTTGTCCGCGAGACAGGTAACTTGTAATGGCTAAAGTATATCATGCTGCCCCCAAAATGTCACCATGCCTGTGATTGTCCTGCCGCTGCTATTGTGCTAATATAAAGCCGTCAGTATAAAGTGGTTGCGCAGCGGAGGGATCAATGATTGTTGCTAAATTTGGCGGATCCTCCCTGGCGGATGTTGAACAGTTCCTCCAGGTTCGGGATATCCTTGATATGGATCCCGAGCGGCGTTACCTTGTGGTCAGCGCGCCCGGCAAGCGGAGCCCGCAGGACATCAAGGTAACCGACCTGCTGCTGGATTGCCACCACAAAGCCCAGCTGCACCAGAATTTTGACCAGCCGTTCGCGCTGCTTACCGGACGTTTCCGTGACATTGAGCGCGGCTTGGGGCTGTCGGGCTATCTGGACGAAACACTCAAATCTCTCAAGACCTCGCTGGACGAGGGCGCCTGCAGGGATTTCATTCTCAGCCGGGGCGAATGCCTGTGCGCCAGCCTGCTTTCCAAATGGCTCAACATCGCGCTGGTTGACCCGGTCAAGGCCATACGCTTTGATCGCCGGGGCAAGCTTATGCTGGAACAGACGCTCAGCCTGCTTAGGGACCAGCTGCTGGTTCACGAGCGCGCCGTGCTTCCTGGTTTTTATGGCGCGGATGAAACCGGCAGGGTGCATACCTTTACACGCGGCGGCAGTGATGTCTCCGGCGCCCTTGCTGCAGCTGCGATCGACGCTGATTTATATGAAAACTGGACCGATGTCACCGGTTTTCGCTCGGCGGATCCGCATATCGTGCCGGACGCCAGCTACATCGCCAGCCTGACCTACCGTGAGCTGCGCGAGCTCAGCTACATGGGCGCCTCGGTCATGCATGAGGACGCAGTCTTTCCGGTGCGCAACGCCGGGGTGCCCACCAGCATCCGCAACACAGGCAATCCCCAGCATCCCGGCACGATCATTGTGCCCAGCCCAAGGCAAATCGGACGCATGCCGGTGGTGACCGGCATCGCGGGCAAGCGCGGTTTTTCCACCATTATCCTGGAAAAAAACAGGATGAACGATGAAATCGGTTTTGGGCGCAAGGTGCTCTCGGTGCTGGAGCGTCATCATCTGAACTTTGAGCATCTGCCCACCGGTATTGACGCCCTGTGTGTCATGATCAGCACCTCTGCGCTGAGCTGCTGCCGGCAGGCTGTATTGGAGGAAATCGAAGCTGCGGTGCATCCGGACAGCATGATGATTCAGGATGGCATCGCGCTGGTGGCCTGTGTGGGCACCGGGCTGCTGAAAGTCCACGGTACCATCGCAAGGCTGTTTACTGCCATCTGTGAGCAAGGCATCCCCATCCGCACCATGTTCCAGGCGCCCAGCGCACTGTCCATCATCGTGGGCATTGATGAAGAGCATCTCGAAACAGCCATTCGCGCAATATATGACGCCTTTATTCGTGATTAATTGTGTCCGATGCATGAATTCCAAACGCGCCTGCGTTTATTAGGTGAAAACAATAAAGGGGGATCCGAAAATGAAAAAGCTTCTCGCATTCACACTTCTCTGTCTGATGCTGCTGGGCACCCTGCCCGCAGCGCAGGCTTCAGGCCCGCTGCCGCCTGAATGCCTGATCAATCTGGTTCATAACTGCCCCAACACCGGAAAGATGCTGCCCGAGATTTTTAATCCTTACCAAAATACCTATCTGCTGACAGTTGCGGACTGGGTCTCCCGCGTTACCTTTACCCCCACCACAGCCGCCCTCAACGCAGTGGTCACCGTCAACGGCCAGGTGGTGGGCAGCGGGCAAAAATCCCAGGTTATTCAGATGACCAATGACCCGCAGTCCGTTCAGATCACCGTGTCCGTTTATGGGGCCAACAACCTGCTGACCGCGCAAAACACGTACACAATCTTCCTCCAGCGCCGGCCGAGCGAACGCCGTACCAGGGTCTCGGCCGGCTTCATTGAAAAAATCGAGGTGTCAGAAAACATCGCCACAATATCAGCCGACCTGGTCACCCTCAAATACCAGGATAAAACCAACTTTTCCACCTTTACCAATGAAACCTATTACCTGTACAAGTATAAGACCTCTCCCAACTGTCTGTTCTACTATGGTACCAAACAACATCCCATCCGCACAGGCGATGCTTACGCCTTCGCGGCCAATTACTTGAATTCTGGCAGCAACCTGTACTACCTGATCTATATTGAGGATCAGATTGTCGCGGTCTTGCCTTACGCCTCTGACTGACACGCCCCAAGTCCATCGGCACAGCGCTCTGTGTATGCTTCCTGAAAATCCGTCACAAAGAGGCTGTCGTGGTGACAGCCTCTCTGTTTTGCTTACTGAATGGTGACAAAAAGGGATTCCAGGCAATCAGGCGTCCGCTGAGGGAAAACCATGTCTGAAATATTTTTCCGGCGAGGTTGATTATGATAAAAGACAGGGAATTCTATAAAACTATCCTCCGTTTGTCTCTGCCGGCGGCTTTCCAAAGCCTGATGAACCTGCTCGTGGTGCTGGCAGACAATCTGATGGTCAGCCAGCTGGATTCACAGGGACTGGCCTTTGCAGCTGTCACCCAGTCCAACAGCATCACCAACCTGGTGCTGGCCTTTGTCACCGGCCTTGCCAGCGGTTCCATCGTGCTGATTTCCCAGTATTGGGGAAAAAAGGATACGCAGCGCATCCAGCAGATTGCCGCAGCGGTGATGCTGCTCAATTTTCTGGTCGCCGCTGCCTTTGTACTGATCATACAGCTCTTCCCGCGTACGGTTCTGCATATTGTCATCAACCCGCGCGAGACCCAGGCAGTTCAGTTAGCGATAGACTACCTGTCCCTGGCCTGTTTTTCCTACCTGCCCTACGCAGTCACTGCCACCCTGATCGGCATGCTCAAGGGCATCGAAATCGTCCGCGTCACTGTCTATACCACGCTGTGCTCGCTGTTTGTCAACATCGGTCTGAACTACGTGCTGATCTTTGGCAAACTGGGCATGCCCGCCCTGGGCGTACAGGGCGCTGCGCTGGCAACCCTTATTGCCAGGATGGTGGAGATGCTGTTGGTCATCTGGTACAGCACCAGGAAACAGCAGGTAATGACCGTCAAGCTGAATTTTTTCCGGCATCCGCCCTGGGTCTGGCAGGACTATTTTCGCTATGGTTTCCCTGTGGGTCTTACAGACGCGCAATGGGCCATCATCGGCATGCTGAAAATGGTAATTATCGGCCAATTGGGCATCCAGATGAGCAACGCGTCCGGAGTGGTTGATTCGCTGATGAACCTGGGAACCCTGTTTACCTTTGCCCTGGCAGGCGGCGCTGCCGTCATGGTAGGCAAAGCCGTTGGCGCCAACGATATCAAAAAGGTCAGGGAATACGCCAAGACCATCCAGATAATGTTCCTGTGCATTGGAACTGTCATGGCGGCATTGGTTTATCTGGTACGCAGGCCATATATTTCGCTGTATGGCATGTCCCCTGAGGCCGCTGCGCTCGCCGAGCGCATGGTCAGCCTGTGCGCATTGACGTTGGTAGGGACCAGCTACCATGCCTCCTGTTTTGTGGGCATCAACCGCGGCGCCGGAGACAACCGTTTTGTGATGCTGGTGGATATGGTCTGCGGCTGGCTGATTGTGCTTCCAAGCGCTTTTATGGGCGCCTTTGTGTTCAAAGTCCCCCTGGCCTGGGTGTATTTCCTTACGCGTGTGGATCAGACCTTCAAGTGGATCATCGCTTTTTTGAGGCTTCGCACAGACCACTGGATTCACAATGTCACCCGAAATGAAGCACAGGAATTTATCAGGGAGCGCGCAAGTGATTGAGCTGGTGCATGATGGCCTGCGAATCCGCCTGAAAGCCTGGCATGATCTAAGCTGGCTGACGGAGCAGGGCCGTCTTTTTTGTGTGTTTGATCAGTTGATTTCCGGCAACATGTGCTTCGGTCTGGACAATGGGCGCGAAAAACTATTCATCAAGTATGCCGGCGCGCCCTGTCTGATGTATGCGGGGCAGCCCGAAGCCGCAGTTCTCAGGCTGCGGGAGGCTGAGCACAGGTACAGCTGTCTGCGTCACCCCGCTTTGAACCCCCTCAAGGCTTCCTTTGAAGCAGCTGGCGGCCACGCATTGGTCTTCCCATGGTTTGAGGGTTTCGCGCTGGCGCCCCTGGACTTGCATATGCGCAGCCTGAGAAGCCTGCCGCTTATTCCGAGGTTGGCAATGTATGATCAACTGATGGACTTTATCGTATATGCAGCTTCCCGGGATTATCTGGCTGCGGGCATCTCCGATCACCATATTCTCATAGATTTTGTCAACCACCGGGCCATCTTCAGCTCGGTCGACCATTATATGCGTTTCCCGGCTGCTACGCCCTATCCCAAGTTGCCGGGCAGCTCCTGGTATCTGCCTGAGGAGGCCTACCAAGCCGGTACGCCGCTGGGTGAAGCAAGCATCGTCTATTCACTGGGGGCTTTGGCCTTTACCCTGCTCTCAGAGATACCCTTCAAGAAACTGCGCAGCTGGCGCGCCGGTGAGAAACTGTTCAATCTGGCCTGCGGAGCCATGGCGCGGGATCCGGGCATGCGAACCCAATCCGCCGCTGCCTATCAGGCATCCTGGCGACAGGAAGTGCTGCATCTCCGCGGACTATAGCGTTCATCCATATACTGTGCCGTTTTTCACTGTGAGGATACAGGCGGGCTGAATGGTTTTCAGGCTGTTAATTTCTGTGCAGGTTAAGAGGGTCTGCATGCGGTCCAGACGGATCAGCAGCCGTGCCTGGCGACCCTCGTCCAATTCGCTGAGCACATCATCCAGCAGCAGCAGCGGCGTGTCGTTGTGTGAGCGAGTCAAAATGTCAATTTGCGCAAGGCGCATCGCCAGCGCAGCGGTACGCGCCTGCCCCTGCGATGCATATGCACGCATGTCCTGCCCCGTAAGCAACAAGGCCAGGTCATCCCGGTGCGGGCCTGAGCCTGTGCTCAGCCGCCGGATATCGTCCTCCCGGGTGGAGGACAGCGTGTCAAGCAGATCAGCGCCCGGGTCCAAACTATCTTGCAGCAAGCCCTGGTAGCGCAAGAGAAATTTTTCTTTTTCCTGGCCGGCAATGAACGCGTAGTGCTCGGTCGCAAGCGCACTGATGGTGTCCGCCGCATCCCGGCGTTGAATCACAATGGGGGCGGCTGCCTTTGCAAGCTGTTCATCCCATACATCCAAGGCGGCAGCGTTTGCACGGCCCTTGGCAATCTCCTTTAGCAAGGCATTGCGCTGGCGCAAAACAGCGTAATAGGTCTGCAGCGCATAAAAATATGCAGGCTGACTTTGGGAAAGCAGCATGTCCAGGAAGGAACGCCGTCCCTGAGGCGGGCCTTTGACGAGATCCAAATCCTCAGGAGAAAACATCACGCAGGTCATGTGACCCATCAGCTCACCGATTCGCTGCACGGTCTTTCCGTTGACATAAATCACCTTGCGTTCGCCCTGCTGCGCAAACAGGCGCACCCCCACCTCATCATTGACATATCTGCGAGCGATGTGGGCATGCACCGCGCAGCTGCGGCTGCCCAGGCGCACCATGTCCCGGTCGTTGCTGGTGCGGTGGCTGCGTCCAAGACAGCACAAATGGATGGCCTCCAGCAGGTTGGTTTTGCCCGCGCCGTTTTCTCCGACAAAGACAGTGATGCCGTCCGGGGGTGTCAGGGTCAACTGCTCATATGAGCGAAACTGACGTAAACGCAGCCGTGTCAATCGCATTACTTGTGGTACCTCTCACCGTTGATGATTTTATAGGCGCGGTACACCTGCTCCAACAGCATCACACGGGCCAATTGGTGGGGAAAGGTCATGGGCGAAAAGGAAAGCGTATGATTGGCGCGGCGAATGACGGCGTCTGAGAGGCCATTTGAGCCGCCAATCACAAACACCACCTGCTGCGCTTGCTCATGCCAGGCCTTCATCTGGGCGCTGAAATCCCCGCTGCTCAGCTGCTTACCCTCAATGCACATCGCCACAACGATGTCTCCGGGCCGTACATGCTCCATCACCCGCGCGCCCTCAGTGTCTACCGCCTTGGTCAGCAAGGCAGGCGAACCACTGACAGGTTCTTTTTCATCCTGCACCTCCACAAGCTCCAGCTTGCAGTAGCGCGTCAGCCTTCGATGATACTCCCGGGCGGCATCTCGCCAAAAAGCTTCCCGCAGCTTTCCAACAGCGATGATTAAAATGGGCACACACTCTTCCTTTCCTGCTTGCCTGTCGGGCACAGGCCACTTCAAAAAGCCAGTTTGCCATACTGTTTTATTATATCACACGAAAGCTTGTTATCAGATTCAGTCTCAACGATTTACCAACAGGTTAATCCACAACGAAACAAGTGATAATTTTAAGAATTTTGTGAATATCATGTAAATTATTCGTAAAGCGTTATGAAAATAAAAGCCTGATGCGGCTTCTTTCATTCCCGGGAATGTATATTCAACAGCTGGGATCCAAACGCTCAAACACCTGTTCTGTCCACAATATCCACAGGCTTATCCACAGAAATTGCGTGTATTTTCTCTAAAAAGCTTGCTTTTACCATTCGCAGGCATAAAAATGCTGTCTTTGACAGAAAGTTATCCACAGAACAGTTCAAAATTTTATCCAAAGATCTGTCCACATAAATTTTCATACGGACATATCTCTATAATCACAAAGCCCCGGCCAAAGGAGCCGGGACAAAAGACGCGCTGTGATGATTAAATGACAATCAAGAGCTTTAAACGTGCCGCCTAACCTTCGTCCAGGTCTGGAATATCCATTTTCAGTTGGGTATGACCGGTGTCCGGCTCCAGGCTCCCGGGCAAATCCGGCAGTTCCTTGAGGCTGGCGAGACCGAAGTGTGACAAAAACTGATCTGTGGTCGCGTACAGGATAGGACGGCCCAGCGTCTCCTTGCGCCCGGCGTCCATGATCAAACCCTTTTGAATCAGGGACTGGAGCGAGTAATCACATTTAACTCCGCGCACCGCTTCCACCTCCTGGCGGGTGACCGGCTGGCGGTAAGCCACAATCACCAGGGTTTCAAGCGCTGCCTGGGACAGGCTTTGCTTTTGAACCGGCTGAAGCACCCGTTCGACATAGGTGGCGTACTCGGCTTTGGAAACCAGCTGAACCTTGCTGCCGAAACGCTTGACCTGTACCCCCCTGTACCCTGCAGCGAGCAAGGTCTCCAAATCCTCAACAGCCGCCTGGATGGCTTCGCTTGTGTGTCCAAGCGCATTGGCCAGTTCGTCCATTTCCAGGGCATCACCGCATACAAACAGGATGGCTTCAATAATACCGCACAGACGTTCATTCCGCATGGGATTGCCCCTCCCGTATGCATCTCATGAGCATGATGTCCGCCCCCGCTGTTTCCTGGACTGCCTTGACCCGTCCCTGCTTGAGCAGTTCAAGCAAAGCCAGAAACATGCTGACCACCTCATTGCGTGTAGGCGCATCGCTCAGCAGCTCGCTGAAGGCCAGGCGGCCATGTCTGGTTTTGCGCATGATATCGCCCATACATTTTGCTACCGTGTGCTGGTCCAGTCGAATCACGCTGCGCGGCGCCACCAGGTCGCCGTCCTGTGCGCGCGGACGCTTGGCCAGGCGAAAGTAGGCGGCAATCAGCCCTTCCATGGTCAGCCCCTCCAGCTCATACACCGGCGGCGGCAAGGGAAACTCATCGGGCAGCTTGGTAAACAGCCGGGCTGCGGCTTGCTCAAAGCCCTGCATCTGCGCGGCAAGCTGCTGAAACCGCGCGTATTCCTCCAACTGGCGGATCAAGGTCTGTTCGGGATCATCATCGCCTTCATCCGTGTCGGCGGGCACCCTGGGCAGGATTGAGCGGCTCTTGATCAGCAACAGCGTAGCGGCCATCTGTATAAACTCACTGGCCTCATCCATATCGATCATGTCCGCATCCTGGACAATCCGGATGTACTGATCAGTCACCTGGGACACAAAAACGTCCTTGATATCGATCTTGGCGCTTCCTATCAGATGCAGCAGCAGCTCCAGCGGACCTGAAAACTTTTTCAGCTCAAAGACAATCGCCATTACAAAACCGGAAATATCCCCAGCAGCGCAGACAGCAGGCCATCCTGAATTGCATAAAGCGCCCTGGAGACCCATTTGCCTACAAAATCAGTGCTCATCAGCAGCACCATCAGCACCAGGTGGGTCAGGCGAAAAGCCGCGCCCGAGAGCTTGATCCTGCCCCGGAAGATCAGGTCGTTGACCACATGAAAACCGTCCAGCGGCGGCAAGGGCAACAGATTAAACAGTCCCATTCCAAGGTTGACAAAAGCCAGTTGAAACAAAAAACGCTGGACATGAAGCAGTCCGGGCGTTCTCAGTGCCGGAGCGATCAACGATTGATAATTCGGTAACAACTGCATCCAAAACCCATCGCCTTGAAAGCTTAAAAAAAACTCCGTACCATATTCTTCCAAATATTCCGGCTTGTACATCACGCGGCAGAGCAGGATGGAAAGAATGGTACAAATCAAAAACAGGAGAAAATTCGTAGCCACCCCGGCAAGGGACACTTTCAGGTCATCCCAGCGGCCATTGCGATAGTTGGCTGGGTTGACCGGCACCGGCTTGGCCCAACCCACACCCATTAAAAACATGCTGATGGTGCCAATCGGATCTAAGTGCTTCGCCGGGTTAAGCGTCAGGCGCCCATGGTCGCGCGCAGTGGTATCCCCGCAGCGCAGAGCCACATAGCCGTGCGCCAACTCATGCAGGGTCAGCGCCAGCAAAACAGCCGGCGCCCGGTAGAGCATGAACTGCAGAAAACCCCAGGGATCTTGCTGAAGCCATTCAAACACTCAATCTCTCTCCGCAGGTTTTTCAGCCAGGGTTGACAAACGGTCATAAGCCTGCCGCACCATGGCGCGGTCAACATGATTGAGCGGTGAGAACTTGCCTTCCAGAGCAGTCTCCAGCTTCCCCAGCGCTTCGCTGATCCGCCCTGCCTCCTCATCATACTTTGCAAGAAAATACAGCGTATCGATCTGCCGCGGCCTGATCTCATGCGCTTTCCTGAAATATCCGTATGCGGTTTCCTTGTCCCCCAGCAGCCGGTAATAGGTTTGGCCCAGGTTGTCCAGCGTGATAGGATCGTCCTCATCATATTCCAGTGCTTCCAGGTTGTAATCGAGCGCCTTTTGCGCATCGCCGGTCTCAATGTACAAAAAGCCCAGCGCCTCATAGGTCAGGCTGTTGGGTCCCTTGTTATGGGATGCTTCCAGGGTGGAAATGGCCCTGTCCAATTCGCCCAGCTTCCACACGGCGATGGAATAGTTCATCAACAGCTGCTGACGCCTTTCAGCGGTAAGATCCGGGGCTTTCTGGGCCTTGACCAGTATCTCGCGCACCCGGCGGAATTCTTCCTCCATGCTGGCGCCGCGCAGCAGCAGCACGCTGTAGGGCAGCATATAACTGGCCTGGACAACGCCCTTGTCATACAGCTGCGCGTACATTTCAAGCGCTTCCTCCTGCTGACCGCGTTGGTGCTTTAACAAAGCAGTCCTGATATTCAAACGGTCCCTAAACTTCATCGTATCTTTTCAACCTTTCTCATCAAACGCAGGCTGCGCCGCTCCAGGTCCTGGAAATCCCGGTCTTCTGAGCAGTCACAGTCAAGGCGCTGCGAACAATATAGCATGCCCTGCCTTGTGATTTCAAGCGCGCGCTGTGGATCGCGGAAACGGTGCTCATAGATTTTAGCCAGGCTGATATAGACCCTGGCGCTCACTCGGCCTGACTGCCGCAAGTCTTCAAACGCCGTGACCGCCTCCTGATCCATCCGCTGTTTCCGATACATTTCAGCCATGCGCAGCCGTGCCAGGTCGCGCACGGTTATTTCCGAACAGGCCTTGTAACAGGTAATAGCGCGGTCTGACTGCCCCAGGCGTTCAAAAGCCCTGCCCAGGCTGAAGAGGTCCTGATGATGCGCGCTGACCAGCGGATTTGCATACAGCGCAGCCATACGCAGGTACAGCCACACCAGGGCCAGGATATCCTGACGGTTATGATCAAGCACATCGATGAGCAGGCCCTCGTCACGGGTGTTCAGGTATTCAAAATAGCGCGCAGGCACCTGGGCGCCGGGCAGGTCATTCTCCCGGACATGGTTGAACACCACCTGCTCCAGCCGTGTCAGGGAGCAACGCCCCAGACGCAGCTTAAAGATCCGCCGCGCTGTATGCAGCAAGTCCAGGTGCGGCCACCTGCTCAGGTCCTCTCCCAGGCGGTTCATGATCAAGCGTCCCTGCAGCAGGGGCAGATCAAAGCCGGAGCCATTGAAGCTTACCAGGCAACGGCTGGCCCGCACCTGATTCAGAAAGGTTTCCAGCAGCCGCGCTTCCTGCGGATAGTCGCGCATCAGCACCTGGGTGATCTCCAGCTCCTGCCCGTCAATGCGGCCGTAGCCAATCAAAAAAGCCACCGTGCCCGCGCCGCGGGATAACCCGGTAGTCTCGGTATCAAAAAACAACAGCTCCCCCGGCGAAAAACCCTCCTGGATGATACCATTGCTCATCCATGCCAGGGTCTGTGAGTCAAAGGCTGACCCATGTACCTCCCTAAGCGGGACACGCCGGGAGATCACCATGAGTTCCGATGGCTTCTCCTCCGCCGCGCGCTTGGCGATGGGCCGCGCGCTTTTGAGCCGCTCATACAGGGAAGCCATCACAGGCTGCCTGCCAGGTCATCCATGTCGACTTCCTCATCCATGTCCACCCAGGGCGCGGCTGTTGGCCTGGGGGTGGGATAGGCGTACCATAGGACCTGCTCATAGGTTTGCCCGTCGCGCAAATATGGCTCGGTTGCCTGGCGCAGGGCTTCATCCCGCTGCGCCGCCTCAGCAACCGCCAGCGCTTCAAGTGCCGGGGGCGTCTTTCCTTGGAGCATCTCGCCAATCAAACCGGCCAACAGCACATGGCTGCCGCCTGTAAGCACATACCCCGGCAGCGCCGCCGCCTGCTCCACATAGCTCTCCAGGGGGATGTCCAGTATATGCATGGCGGTCGCGTGCGCGATCCCCACATAGCGAAAGTGCCAGGGTTCATCGCTGATGCCGGTAATGGCGCTCCATTCGCGTTTATAGCGCAGGATAAAGCCAAAGCGGTGAGCATTATCACCAGCCCATTGCCCTTCCGGTGTCTGGCCAAAGGCCTGGTTAAGGTTGAGGTGGGCAGGCGCCTGTATGTCGATGGCCAAGCCCAGCTGATGCTCACTGGTGCCCGCAAGCGCTACACGGCGCTGCGCCTTCTCGCGGCTGCCAACCTCCTCTACCTTGGCATTGAACAGAAGCTGCTGGATGCCATAGCTGCGGTAACCGGAGACAGCGTACAAAACATAGCCCTCCTCAAGGCGCGCAGTCTCAAACATCCGCTCCAGCGCCTGGGCTGCCTCCCTTCGCAGGTAAATATTCTCCTGCAGACTTGCTTTGCGGGTTTCCACCCTGGGCAGGGCCAGGTCCTTCGGCTCATAGGTTTTGGAAATCCTGTTGCCCCGGTTCACCAGCATCAGCATACCCTGCGTGCTCAATATCGCGGTTTGCTCAGCGTCTGCCAGGACAAGCACGGTTGTCAGCGCAAAGCAACATAGAATGATCAACAAGCTCAGTTTGCGCACCGCCTCACCTCATGGAAAGTCGAAGGAGACTTCGCTGTCCCCATCCGCATCGGTTTCATCCAGCAACACAACAGGCGGCGGCGCGTTCAGGGAGCGTACCAGCGCCTGGAAATCACCGCCGGCAGCTTCATACGCCGCAATTGCCTCACGGGTCTGTACCTCAAATTCTTCCAGGCACAAACGATTCTCCATGATATAGGCGGCAGCCTGCGGCCCCACATAGCGCAAATGCCAGGGCTCATAGATGATCTTGGTAATCTCCTGTTTATCCGGCAGGTAACGGATAATGAAGCCAAAGCGCGCGCAGTTGGCCTCCAGCCATTTGGCCTCCGCGGTCTCGCCGAAAGCCGGGGTCATGCCTTCACGGTTTGCCCACTCGCGGTTGAGCACATCCACCCCCAGACCGGTTTGGTGATCGCTGGTGCCGGGCTTGGCCACCACACCGTCATCCTTGCCATATTTTTCCAGGCGATTATAATACATCGTGCTCTGGGTCTGGTAGCTGCGGTAGGAGCTTTTCACATACAGCTCGTATCCCTCGCTCTGCGCCTGTTCAAACAGATCCTCCAGCGCCAGGGCAGCCTCTTTTCGCAATTCGTGCGGGCCGCTGACTGAACGCAGGGACAGCCTGACCAGGTTGTAGGGCACAAAGTCCCCCGGCAGCTCGGCATCCTGGTTGACAAGGGTCAGATGGCCGCTTCTGTTCTCCAACAGGTTGGCCGGCAGCGGAAAGGTCCATTCAGGCTGCTGCGCTGCCAGGGCAGTCAGGCGCATCAGCATAACCAACACAACCAGCAGGATGGTTTTAGGGCGTAAGATTTGCATACATTTCTCCACACATCGTTTGTTGCATTTGCTCGACATAGGTTTCCAAGGGAATGTCCATTGTATGGATAACCGTGGCGTGTTCCACGCCTACATAGCGCAGGTGCCAGGGCTCGTCGGCATAACCGGTGATGTCAGTCCATCTGTCCTGATAACGTATGATAAACCCGTATTCATGCGCATGCCTGGCCACCCACTCGCCTTCCCTGGAACGTCCGAAAGCCATGTTCAGGTTGGTATTGCTGCGCCTGCCAATGTCCATCGCCAGCCCCAGCTGGTGCTCGCTTGCACCCGGTGGCGCCACCAAGCGTTCCGCCTTGGCCACACTGCCGGTGGATTTGATCTTGCGCTGGTAGATGATGCGCTGGGTCTCGTAGCTGCGGTAGCCTGAAACCGCCACCAGGCGCAGGCCCTCCTGTGCCGCCGCTTCAAACAGTTCTTCCAGCTTTTCGGCAGCCTCCCGGCGCATCATGATCTCACTGCTTAAGCGGCGCACCTCAGGCCGCACCAAGTCATCGGGCTGGTAATGCGCAGTCAGGCGGTAGGTACGGTTGACTAGGTAGAGGGAGCCGCCCAGGCTGGTCTGGTCAACCAGGCTGTCCACCGACCCGCCGGCCAGCGACAAACAAAGCATTACAATGGCCAGCGCCTGACGGATCATGGCCGCTCATCCTCAAACAGCTCGGGGAACTGCGCCATGAGACGCGCCAGAACCATGCGGGGCATGCGCACCCGCATCCGGGTACCATTCTCCTCATGCGCCTGCCAAAGCACTCTGCCCAGCCGGTGGATCTCCGCATTGGCCTGATAGGAATGGAAGGGAACAAAAATCTCGGCAACCCGTTCACGCCTGCGCAGTATATCCGTGATGGCTGACAGCAATTCCTCCATGCCCTCACCCGTTATAGCGGAGGTGCGGATGGTGCCCGGCGGCAACACCCGATAATCCGGCAGCGCCTGGTCCCACTTGTTGTATACCTCAATACGCGGCTGCTCACTTGCACCCAGGCTGGACAGAACCTCCTCCACAGCCTGGCGCTGGATCTCGGCATAAGGGCTGGAAGCGTCTGAAACAATCACCAGCACATCCGCGCCCATGGCTTCATCCAGCGTGGAACGGAAAGCCTCCACCAGGTCAGTCGGCAGCTTGGAAATAAAACCAACCGAGTCCGTCAGCAAAAATTCATCTCCCTCCTTGAGGGAAACGCGCCTGGAAACTATATCCAGCGTGGCAAACAGCTGATCCTTCACCAGCACGTTCGCACCCGCCAATCGGTTCAAGAGGGTAGATTTGCCGGTGTTGGTATAGCCCACCAGCGCGACAGAGGGGATCTGGCTGCTGTCACGGTTCTTGCGCCGCACGGCACGCTGGCGCTCCAGCTCCTTCAGCTCGCCCCGCAGCTGTTTTATACGCCCGCGAATAAACCGGCGATCCATTTCCAGCTTGCTCTCGCCTGGGCCGCGGGTGCCTATGCCTCCGGCCAGGCGTGACAACGCGGTACGCGCGCCGATCAGATGCCTGGAACGGTAGTTTAGTTGCGCCAAACTGACTTGCAGCTTGCCCTCCGCCGTGGTGGCGCGCTGCGCAAAAATATCCAGGATCAAGGTGGTGCGGTCAATGACACGCAAACCCAAAACCTCCTCCAGGCGGTTGGACTGCGTGCCTGAAAGCTCATCGTCCACAATAATCAAGCTGGCTTCCTTGGCCTGCGCGTCCAGGGCCACCTCCGCCGCCTTCCCTGAACCGATATAAGTAGCGGGATCCGGACGGCCCTTTGATTGCAGCGCGCTGCCCACCACCAGGGCACCGGCTGAATCAGCCAGCGCGCTGAGCTCCTCCAGGGATTCACGGCTGTCCACGCTGATAAGATAGGCGCGCTCAATCTGGTCTTCAGTTGCGGTGTCCTGAGCAACATCAAGCTGGTCATTTTGGTTAATGGTGTACATCAATTGCGGATGGGCCAGGTGCACCAGCGGGATTGCGCTCACAGGACCGGCGCTGAGCACGCCGGATTCATCCGGAGCCAGGAAGGACACGGTCGCGCCGGTCAGCGCACCCGTCTCATCCACCCCCAAGGCGCACATGGCATCCAAACGAAAACTGACCATGGCAGCGATGTCCACCTCTGACAACCGGGAGTCTCCATTGGGGTGGGTATGGATACAGCGCACCCGGCTCAGGCGCTGTTCGCCGCGGCGAAGGCCATAATCCTCCATGATGACGCGGTCGCTTTGACCAAGTGATACATTCAGAATCTGACCGTTCCTGGCAATGTATACCGCGATTTCCCTGCGTGTCAGCACAGTCAGCCGGCCAAGCTGCCGGGCCAGCGCCTCGGGCAGAAATTCCGTAGGTTCCGCTGATATCTCATACAGTGCCAGCAGTTCCTGCTGCACGCTTTCGCGGATTCCCGACAAATCCCCGGTCAGTTTAGCCATGAATTCTCCTTAGCGGCCTTCATGCTTGCTTTGATAATCAGCAATAGCCGCGCGGACAGCCTCCTCCGCCAGCACCGAGCAGTGCATCTTGGCAGGCGGCAGACCGTCCAGCGCCTCAGCGACAGCCTGGTTGGTCAGCTGAAGCGCCTCTTCCAAAGTCTTGCCCTTGATCATCTCCGTTGACATGGAGCTGGTAGCAATCGCCGCGCCGCAGCCAAAGGTGCGAAAGCGCGCATCGCGGATGACGCCATCCTCAACACGGATGTACATCCTCATGATGTCCCCGCACCTGGCGTTTCCCACCTGTCCGATGCCGTTCGCATTCTCCAGGGTTCCCACGTTGCGCGGATTATCGAAATGATCCATCACCTTCTCAGAATACATCGGCTTCTCCTTCATCATACAGAGGGGACATTTCCCGCAGTTTGCGCACAACCTCTCCCAGGACGCGCAAGACCTCCTCAATCTCTTCCCGGGTGGTCCTTTTTGACAGGCTCAGCCGCAGGCTGCCATGGGCAATCTCATGCGGCAGGCCAATGGCAAGAAGCACATGGGAGGGATCCAGCGACCCGGAGGTGCACGCCGAACCGGAGGATGCGGCAATGCCAGCCAGATCCAGCCGCAGCAGCAAGGCTTCCCCCTCAACAAAGCGAACGGATATGTTGACATTGTTGGGCAGGCGGTGTACCGGATCGCCATTGAGGCGCACCTGGGGGATGTTCGCCAGAATACCCGCGATCAACATATCCCGCAGCTCGGTAACAGCTTGCGCTTTGCCCTCAATATCCTCGCAGGCCAGTTCAATTGCTTTGCCCAGTCCCACGATGCCGGGAAGGTTTTCTGTCCCTGCACGGCGGTTGCGCTCCTGCGCGCCGCCATGCAGCAAAGGCTCAAGGCGCACGCCCTTTCTGACATACAACGCGCCTGCGCCCTTGGGACCGTGAAACTTGTGCGCGGACAAGGACAGCAAATCCACCTGCCAATCTTCCACATCCACAGGGATAGCGCCCACAGCCTGCACAGCGTCTGTATGAAAAAGCACGCCTTGCGCTTTGGCAATCTGTCCGATTTGCGCGATGGGCTGCAGGGTGCCAATCTCATTGTTGGCTGCCATGACGCTGACTAAAATGGTATCGTCGCGCATCGCGTCGCGGATGTCCTCCGGACTGACGCGGCCAAACTCATTCACCGGCACATAGGTCACGGAAAAACCCTGCTTTTCCAGCGCGTGCAGGGTGTGGAGCACCGCGTGGTGCTCGATCATGGTGGAGACAATATGCCGTCCTTTGTCCTGATGCGCCCAGGCAGCGCCCTTGATGGCCCAGTTGTCACTTTCAGTGCCGGAGCCGGTGAAGAACACCTCAGAAGCTGTGCAGTTCAGCGCCCGGGCCACCTGGCGCCGCGCTTCCTCAACCGCCTTGCGGGCCTCCCGTCCGGTCTGATAGACGCTGGATGCGTTGCCATAGCGTTCACGCAGCCAGGGCAGCATTTGTTCCAGCACCACCTCATCAAGCTGCGTGGTTGCCGCGTTATCCAAATAAATCCGGTTCAATCCGATCCTCCTGTCAATGCCGGCACACAGTGCGCTGTCCTCATCGCCCCCCAGTCAACACACTGTACACACAGCATAACAATAGAAAGAGTAACAACGCATGCAGGCTTTGTCAATGCAGGCCGATCTGTTCCAGGCGGCTGAAAAAGCGTTCCTCCGCCTGTGTCAAAAGCGCGCGGTATACTGCCTTCTGCGTGGGATCCGCTTCCAGCTTATCGAGGCAGCGCGCAGTTTCTTCCACCAAGCGCATATCAGTGATGCCAAAGGTATTCAGCAGCTTGCCATGCTGTCTTGTGCCCAAAAATTCTCCCGGCCCGCGCTGCTCAAGGTCCTTCTGCGCAATGACAAAACCGTCGTTGGTCTGGGTTAAAATGTTAAGCCGCTCGTTTTCCGTCCCCAGCAAAAAACACCAGCTTTCCAATTGGCCGCGCCCCACGCGTCCACGCAATTGGTGAAGCTGGGCCAAGCCAAACTGATCCGCATCCTCGATGACCATGGTGGTGGCCTGCGGCACATCCATGCCCACCTCAATGACAGTGGTGGATACCAGCACTTTGGCCCTGCCGGCATAAAAATCCTCCAAAGCCTTGTTTTTCTCGCTTTCTTCCTGGCTGCCGTAGGTCAGCGCCATGGGCGTGCCTCGCAATACGCCGGTTTTCAGTTGCTTATACAGCGCCGTGGCTGAGGTCTTGTCGCTGTCACCCTGCTGCGCATCTTCCACAAGCGGGCACACCAGGTAGCTTTGCTCACCCTGGGCAGCCTTGTCCTTGATGTAGCGATACAGCGACTGGCGTTTGCTCTCGGGTACAATCCGGGTCTTGACCGGTCTGCGGCCGGGCGGCAGCTCATCAATCACGGACACCTTCAAATCCCCGTAGAGCACCAGCGCCAGTGAGCGCGGGATGGGCGTGGCCGACAGGGCCAGAATGTGCGGCACATGCCCCTGTGCGCGGTCAGCCAGGGTCTGTCGTTGCCGCACGCCAAAGCGGTGCTGCTCATCGGTGATGGCAAGGCCTAAATTGCGGTAAATCACATCGCGGCTGATCAGCGCGTGGGTTCCAATGACCAGCTGCCACTCGCCTGAGGCAATCGCTTCCAGGGCTGCGCGGCGCTCGGAGGCGCGCAGGCCGCCGGTCATCAGGCCTGCGCGAATGCCAAAGGGCGAAAGCAGTTTTTGAGCGCTTGCGAAGTGCTGCCGGGCCAGCAACTCTGTCGGCGCCATCAAAGCACATTGATATCCGCTGCGGATGGCGCAAACAGCAGCGCCAAAGGCCACCGCGGTCTTGCCGCTGCCTACGTCTCCCTGAATCAATCGCCGCATGGCGCGCGGCGCTTCCATATCTGCCACAATCTGCAGCAGCGTGGCCTGCTGGGCCCGGGTCGGCGTGAACGGCAGCCTGTCCCAGAAAGCCTGTGTGTCAAAACCGGGCCGCAGCACCGGACCCTCTTGAATCCCCGGTCCCATTGACCGAAGCGCCATCTGATAAAGCAAAAGGTTCTCAAATCCCAGCCTGCGCCGGGCAAGCTCCAGATCCTGCTGACTTTGCGGCTGGTGCGCCAGGCGCCAGGCCCGTAGACGGCTGCACAGGCCATGCGCTCTGCGAAAGTCCTCCGGCAAGGTTTCCACCGCATGCTCTTCAGCAATCGCCAGCGCCTGGGCAATAAATCCGGCAAACACCTTGCCAGGCAAGCCGGGAAGAGGCCGGTATTGGGGAATAATGCCTTTTTGCGGCAGCAGCTTGGGGTTGGTCATTGTCAGCCCGCCCGGGCGCTGCTGCACCATCCCAAAGAGGATCACCTTCTGTCCTGTCCGCAGCTGCCGGGCCATCCAGGGCTGGTTAAACCACACCAGGCGCAGCGTGTCTCCGGCATCCGAAACCGTTGTGCGTACCATGGAGCGTCCCGCATAATAAGACAACACAGGCGCAGCGGCGATGCTTCCCTGCACACAGGCCTCACCGGGCCTTATCTCAGCAACAGCCTGTGTCTGCGCGGCCTGCAAATACCCCTTGGGCAAGCAGTCCAGCAAGCTTGTCAGGTCTGTGATACCCGCTTGATGCAGGGCTGCCAGGCGCTTGGGGCCCAGTCCCCTGATGCGCTCAAGCCGGTGCATTTTGCTCCTTTCAAAAAGAAGCTGCCGCATTGGCAGCTTCATTAATTATCAAATCCCGTGCTGCTTATTCAACCGACAAGATGTAGAAATACAGCTGCTGACCGCCGCGGTGCACCTCGACATCGCAATCGGGGTATTTTTCCCCCAGCTGATCACGCAGCTGTTTTGCGACATCCGGATCAGTTTTATCACCATAGTATACGGTAATCAAACCGTCGTCCGCTGTCACGATCTGCTCCATCAGCAGTGTGCCCGCTTCCTCAGCCGTGTCACAATTGACGGTCACCTGCCCGTTTTTCAGGCCTATGATGCTGCCCTCCTTGATGTGCAGCCCATCAAGATCAGAATCGCGTACCGCGTAAGTAACCATGCCGGTGCGCACTTTCTGCGCAGCCTCGTTCATGCGCGCGGCATTGTCCTGAGGGCTGTCCTCAGGCTGGAAGGCCACCACGGCGGCAATGCCCATGGCTACGTTCTTGGTTGGAAGAACAATGACCTGCGCCTGGCTTAATTGCGCGGCCTGTTCAGCGGCCAGGGTGATGTTGCCGTTGTTGGGCAGGACGAATATGGTCTTGGCGGTGACAGCGTCTATCGCCTTTTTTAAATCATCAATGCTGGGATTCATGGTCTGCCCGCCCTGCACAATGCTGTCCACGCCCAAATCACGGAAGATGTCATCGAAGCCTTCGCCCTGGGACACAGCTACAATTCCATAATCCTTCAGGCTTTTCTTCTTCTTGGCGTCCAGGTCCCGGCGCTGCTGAAGCATATTCTCGATCTTAAGCCCGTTAAGCTCGCCCAGCGTCAATCCATACTGCAGCGCCTTGCCGGGATCATTGGTGTGCACATGTACCTTGATGAGATCTGTATCCCCCACCACCAGAACGCTGTCGCCAATGCGGCTAAGCTTGCGGCGGAAGGAGGTGATGTCCGCGTCCTGGATGACGGACTTGATCTCCTGTACAAAAAACTCGGTGCAATACGCAAAGGTGATGGTCTCAAGGGCATCATGGTCATCCACGAATACATCTTCCGACACGCTGTCCCCGCTCATGTCCACCATCAACTCATCCAAAGGCTCGCCGTTGATGATGGCGCTGTAGCCAGTGTAAATCAGCATCAAGCCGCGCCCGCCGGCGTCTACCACACCCGCCTGGGTCAGGGCAGGAAGCATCTCCTGGGTGCGTTTAAGGATGCTCTCTCCGCTGGTCAGCACCACGTTCATCAGGGCCGGGAAATCGTCCGGCGCCATGGCAGCCTGCTTGACCGCGTCATCGGCAATGACACGGGCTACTGTCAGGATGGTGCCCTCCTTGGGCTTCATGACGGCCTTATAGGCGGTGTCCGCACCGGACTTAAGCGCAGCGGCAAACTCCACAGGGGTGATCTGATGCTTGTCACTGAGCGCTTTTGAAAAACCGCGGTACAGCTGGGACAAGATGACGCCTGAGTTGCCCCTGGCGCCACGCAGGGCGCCCTTGGACAAGACCTCTGTCATTTCGCCAACCGAAGTGGGCTCACGTCCGTTCATCTCGCGCACGGCGGACATCATGGTCATGGACATGTTGGTGCCGGTATCCCCGTCAGGTACAGGAAAGACGTTCAGGGCATTGACAGCTTCCCTGTTCTTCTCCAACAGCGCAGCGCCGGCAACGACCATTTCGCGTAAAGTAGCCGCGTCGAGCGTTTTGATAACAGCCATCTATCTTCCTCCGAATCCGCGGCCGATTTAGACGCGAATCCCTTCCACAGTGATGTTGACATTGCGCACCTTGATGCCAGTCATGCTCTCAAGCTTGTACTTCACGACCTCCTTGATGGAATTGCACACCGCTGTCACGGAAATGCCGTATTCCACAACAATGTACAAGTCAACATCAACCATGTCATCAACTGCCTTCAGTGAGACACCGCGGCTGAGGTTCTCACGGCCCAGCCATTCTACCAGGCCGTCCTTGGCGCGCTTGCTGGACATCGCAACAATGCCATAGCATTCCAGCGTGGCATATCCAACCACCTTGAGCATGACTTCCTCAGAAATATAGATGGTGCCGATTTCATTTTTGACCTTGTACTCCATCTTGAACCTCCCTTGGGTGCAGTCCCGATATCAGTATACAAGTTTTTTCTTTGTGACGCAACCGTCGGCATACTGCCATCTTGGAGATATATGGCGCTTGGGAACCAGCAGCGCTAAAACCCATTGTCCTTGTTAATCTGATCGATCTGACTAGCCCGAAGCGGCGGGTTGCAGTGTGGGCACGGCGTCAGCTTCGCGTATTCGCTGTTGTCCAAATCACGGTAGACCAGCTTGCCCTCAAGAGGCAAGTAGCGGTCCTTGATGCTGCGGCAGTTTTGATCCAGGTGGTAGAACCGGCCGCCATTGGGATTGAAAAACAAAGGCAGGTCGCTGTCAGGATACTCGTAGTAACGGTTGTCATCATCCCAGACCAGCACCTTGGTGTTCACCTTGATGTTGTTCCACAGCCAGGTCATGTTGATGCCGTCATTATTGTTCAATCGCTGCACCCGAATACAGCCGTGGCTGGCTTTTTTGCCCAGCTGGGCCTCTTGGGAGGAATAATCCCAGTAACCGGTAGATTCGTTTACGATATAAGGCACTTCATGGATCAAAGCGCCGCCGTTGATGCGCATGGACATCCGGCAAACCAGATTGCCGGCGTTAAAATTCCCCGTCCGGCTGACCATCAGAAACTCGCCTGAAGGCGTTTCATTCCAGGGCTGCTGCCGGGTAGGGTTGCCGGTGGAAATCAACAGCTCGGTAAAGATCTTCCCTTCTTTGAAGACATACAAACGCTGCTTGAGCTTGTCTATCAGGATGCCATAATCGCTGCGCGGCTCAATCACGCGCAGGTCGGAGGTGCGCACATAGCCGCGAATCAGTTCATCGGTGTTCCCATAGCCCCTGCGGGTGCGATTGTCCGGCCCGTAGGATGAATTGTACACCTCCACCAGGCTCCAGCCATCCTCGCGCTGCTCAATGACATGCACGCCTTGGGACTCGTGATGGATTTCGCCCACGATGTTCTCATGTTTTGTGCTGACATCCGGTGTGGCGCGGATGCGGTAAACATCGGTCTGAGCTTTGCCCCAGACCACGGTGATGGGCTGCATCATCACCTTCCAGATAGCTTCCTCATTGTAGTCGCCCACTGGCAGCCGCCAGAAGTCCTTGCCATAATCTGCTTCAGGCACCTCTTCCTTCGTGGGCACCGCGTAGTGGTATCCCTCGCGGATATTGCCTGCCTGCGTTTCGGCCGCAGGAGGCGCTTGTTCTGCCTGTTCCTCATCATGCAAACCAGGCGTCTGCCGATTCGGCCGCTCCCCTTCCCCATCGGGCGTCATAGGGAGCTCCTCATAGGCTTCCAGGCTCCCATCAGTGATGCTCTCCGACTCTCGGACCACCTCCAGGGTGATGTGCTGCTGGTTGGCGGCAAAGCCGGTCTCATCCATAAACACCACTGAAAGCGTGTGGTGTCCCGCCGGCGGCGTTTCTCCGCCCATCATGCCATCCCAGGAGATCTGTGTAATCCCCTGGTCCACTTTCCCATGAAACACCTCATACAGCTGCTGGGCAACATGAAAGACCACCGCCAGCGTACCGGGCATATTCACCTGCACATTCATCGTCCATTCTTCACCGGGCAGCAAGCGGGAATCCCCCAGCTTCAGCTGGGTAATCTGCGGGCTGATTGCGCCGATTAGCAGCGGTTGCTGCACGCTGTCATCCGATATCTGGAGTTTGAGCAGGTACTGCCCCTCAGGAACCGGCGTCATATCGGGATCCAGTCCATTCCAAACCAGGGCATTGCCGCCTTCGTGGATAATCAGGTTCTGGTGGATCACAAACATTTCCCGCCCGTTGCGATCCAGCAGCAACAGCGCCCCGCTGTCTTCGCGCGATGAATAAAAGCTGATCAACTCGGCTTTTCCCGGGCGAATCAGCGCCGGGAACTGAAGGGCGCTGAGGCATGATGATCCGGCGCTGACAGCCATATATGTCAAAAGCAATGAAATCGTCAGGAGAAGAGCAAGGAGTCTTTTAGTCATTCAAACCTCCTTCAAACAATACAGGATCATCGTATCAAAATGTTTATTACTCCGCAACCGCGACTTATAAACACATTGTAAACAAAATCGTCACAAGCTATAATGTATGTGTAACTTTAGGAGGACATTCATTTGCCACTGGACGCCGTCATCGCTGCCATCCGGGAAATCCGCGCACCGGTCGTTACCCGGGAGACTGATTTGCACGCCCTGGTCGCCGGAGCGTTTGAGCAGGCGAACATTCCTTACGCACACGAGGTCATGATTGCGCCACGGTGCCGGATTGATTTTTTGGCTCAGGGCATCGGGATCGAAATCAAACGTTCCCGGCCCAACCTGCGCGTCCTGTTGTCACAGGCTACCCGTTATCTGGCTTCCCCCAGAGTGGAGGCGCTGTTGATTGTCTGTGAGCGTGACCCCGGCATGCCGGACACCCTGCTGGGCAAGCCCTGCCGCCTGGTCAGTCTGTCAGCGCTCTGGGGCCTGGCGATGCCTGAAGGTCCAAAGACAGTCCGCAAAATCCGGCCCTTCATGACCTCTGTGCCGGATACGCCCTCCCTGCCAGCTGCGCAGGCCATACCCCAGGCAGGGCAGTCAGCAGGCCTGCCACCCTATTTGCAAACCAGCCCGCAGGAAGGGCGCCTGTACGGCACCCTGTCATACCAGGCGCGTTCCAAAGCCTGGGTCGTCAGGGGCGACCCGGCGGTAACTGAACTGATCAAGCGTCTTTTCCCCGGCGCTGATTCAGGCAAGCGCGGCATCGCGCGCTTCTCGGCGCACCGGCGCCTTGTGGGTGAGCTCAACTGGCTGATGCAGCGCTATCCTTTGGCCATCATGCCGGCAGATCAGGAGCGATGGGAAAGATCACTGGAAGAAGCCAGGGCGCACTACCTTCGCCAGGAATCCTTTCGCCGCTGCGCGCCTGCCTGGGAAAACACGCACGGTAGCTTTACCGGCAAACTGCGCGCCTTCCAGGAATATGGCGCCAGTTGGCTGTGCCACACAAAGCGAGCGCTTTTGGCCGATGAGATGGGCCTGGGAAAAACTGTTCAGACGCTGGCCGCGCTGGCCTCAATGGACAGCTTTCCCGCCCTGATTGTGGTACCGCCTCACCTGGTCAGCAACTGGGCAGCAGAGGTCGCCCGTTTCCTGCGCTTGAACGGCCAGGCTCCCCGCGTGCACATCCTCAAGGGGCTGAAGCCTTATCCCCTGCCGGCAGCAGACATCTACCTGGTGCACTATCTGCTGCTGCGCGGCTGGAAGGACGCGCTGCCCGAGGTCCCCGTGAAGGCGGTGGTCTTTGATGAGATTCAAGAGCTGCGCCGCCGCGGCACTGAAAAATACAGCGCCGCCAGCCTGCTGGCCAACTCCTGTGAGCGTGTATACGGCCTGTCCGGCACGCCGATTTACAACCAGGGCGGCGAAATCTGGAACGTCGTCAATATTCTGGATTTTCATCTGCTGGGCGATTGGGAGTCCTTCTCCCGGGAATGGTGTTACGGCTATGGCAACGCCGTGGTCATTCACCCGGACTGGCTGGGCGATCACCTGCGCCGTGAGGGACTGATGCTGCGCCGCACAAAAAAAGAGGTGCTCAGCGAGCTGCCCGAGAAACGCCGCCTGGTGACCCAGGTGGATGCTGACGACACGCTGTTCGCAAAGCTTATGCAGCCAGTGATTGAAAACCTGCGCGCCTTTCAGCAAAACGACCAGCTCACGCCCTCTCAGAGGGCCTTGCTGGAAGGCAAGCTTTCACAGGAAGAGCGTCAGGCCACCGGCATCGTCAAGGCGCCCTATGTGGCGCAGTTCGTGCGCGCGCTGCTTGAGAATGATGAAAGAGTATTGCTGTTCGCCCACCATCACGCGGTGATGGACATTTATAAAAAGGAGCTCAAGCGCTTTTCGCCTGCTTTTATTACGGGGCGTGAAACCGCCGCCCAGAAAGAGGCGGCCGTGAAACGCTTCATGGAAGGGCGGACCGGGCTGTGCTGTATTTCTCTTCGCGCGGCGTCCGGGCTTAACCTCCAGCGCGCTACCTGCGTGGTGTTTGGTGAACTGGACTGGTCGCCCGCGGTGCACAGCCAGGCAGAGGATCGCGCTCACCGAATCGGCCAGCAGGATTCATTGTTGTGCTACTATCTGATCACCCATGGCGGCAGCGACAGCCTGATGCAGGACGCCCTGGGGCTCAAGGTCAGCCAGTTCCTGGGGTTGATGGGTGAAACGCCCCTGACGCATACCCAGGTTGCCCAGTCTGCCAGCATGGCGCGCAAGCATGTGGAGGATATGTTGACGCGCTGGCTGCCCGAGTCTGATTGACAGCCTTGTGCGCAATGGCTAAGATGTTGTTTGAAATGAGGACAAGCGTTTGCGTATTTTAGGGATTGATCCGGGTCTGGCTACTCTGGGGTGGGGGCTTATCCGGGCTCACACAAACAAACCGTCTTTTGTCGCCTGCGGCGTCATTACCACCGCGCCGGATTGCCATTTTCCCCAGCGCCTGGTACAAATAGAGCAGTCCATCAGCGAACTGCTGGAACTGTATCAACCGGAAGCCATTGTATTTGAGCAATTGTTTTTCGCCCGCAATGTCACCACCGCGTTCAATGTAGGCGCTGCGCGCGGGGTGGCTGTGGCCCGCTGCGCACGCTATACGCAGAACCTCTTTGAATATACCCCCATGCAAATCAAGCAGGCAGTGGTGGGCTACGGCAAGGCTGAGAAGAATCAGGTACAGCAAATGGTCAAGCTGCTGCTCGGCTTGCCCATCCATCCCAAACCTGATGATGCCGCAGATGCTGTGGCCGCAGCCCTGACCCACTACAACGCCGGTCGCTTTGGCCGCAATCATCTGATGAAATAGAGGATCTGGCATGTACGCATTTCTGGAAGGCCTGGTCGATGAAAAAACCAACAACGAGCTGGTGCTCAACGTCAACGGCGTGGGCTACCAGGTGCTGTGCACCCAGTCGGCCATGGCCGCCGCGCCTGCCAAGGACGAATATATGCGCATATACACCTGGTTGTCGGTGCGAGAGGACGCCATGGAACTGTTCGGCTTTCATTCAAAAGAGGAGCGTGCCATGTTCCTTCACCTCAACAGTGTCTCCGGCATCGGGCCGCGTACCGCAATGAACATACTGGGCAGCATGCCGCTTAAGGACCTGACCCTGGCCATCCTGACGGAAGACCTGCAAATGCTGACCCGCGCGCCGGGCATTGGCAAGAAGACCGCACAGCGCATCACGCTGGAGCTTAAGGACCGCATGAGCAAGGAAGATTTTGCCGGCGGACTGTCCGTCTTGCCCGGCAGCCCCGCAAGCGCTCCCGCAGGCGCGGTCGGCGAGGCCATCGCAGCGCTGAGCGCCCTGGGTTACAGCCAGTCCGAGGCTGCCCTGGCGGTGTCGCGCGTACACCAGGCAGGCAGCGACCTGCCTCCGGATGAACTGGTGCGTCAGGCGCTGCGCTCAATGATGAAAGGATAAAACATGGACGACGACCGCTTCATGATGGCAGGCTATCGCGAGGAGGACGGCGAGAATGAGCTGTCCCTGCGCCCCAGGAACCTGCGCGAATACATCGGACAGGACGCTGTCAAGCAAAACCTGTCCATATACATCAAGGCTGCGCTCAAACGCCGTGACGCGCTGGACCACATGCTGCTATACGGACCGCCAGGCCTTGGCAAAACCACGCTGGCATGCATCGTGGCAGCTGAAATGGGACAGAACATCCGCGTGACCTCAGGCCCTGCCATTGACCGCCCGGGCGACCTGGCTGCCATACTTACCAACCTCAACGCCGGGGATGTGCTGTTTATTGACGAAATCCACCGGCTCTCCCGCGCTGTGGAGGAGGTTCTCTACCCGGCGATGGAGGATTACGCACTGGATATCATGATTGGCAAGGGTCCCACCGCGCGCTCCATGCGGCTGGATTTGCCGCATTTCACGCTGATCGGCGCCACCACGCGCGCAGGCCAGCTTTCCGCACCCCTGCGCGACCGCTTTGGGATCATGTTCCGCCTTGAGTTGTATTCCCCGGAGGAGCTGGCGCAGATCGTCCGCCGTTCCTCCGCCATTCTTGGTATGCCGGCAGAGGAGGAGGGCATCATCGAGATTGCCCGCCGCAGCCGTGGCACCCCGCGCATCGCCAACCGGATGCTCAAACGCGTGCGCGATTACGCTCAGGTGCGAGCAGATGGCAAGATCACCAAGGAAGTGGCGGATGAAGGTCTGAACCTCCTGGAGGTGGACGCCCTGGGGCTTGACAAGGTAGACCGCAACGTGCTGGCCACCCTGATAGAGAAGTTCGACGGAGGTCCTGCGGGTCTGGACACCCTGGCGGCTGCCACTGGCGAGGATGCGCTGACCATCGAGGATGTCTACGAGCCCTTCCTGCTGCAGCTGGGCTTCCTGCAGCGCACACCCCGTGGCCGCGTGGCCACTCGCGCAGCCTATTTGCATCTTGGCTATTCCCTGGATCATCTTGAGGAAAATACCGATCCGCAGGTTACCTTTTTTGATGAAAACCAGTGATTTTTCCTATCATCTGCCCGAAGAACTGATCGCCCAAACACCGCTTGAGCAGCGTGATCAAAGCCGCATGCTGGTATGCGACCGCGAAACTTCCGCAAGGGAGCACCGCATGTTTACCGATTTACCGGCTTATCTGCGCCCGGGCGATGTAATGGTTCTCAACCGCAGCCGCGTCATTCCAGCGCGGCTGCTGGGCGTGAAAGAGGGCAGCGGTATCGCTGCAGAGGTGCTGCTGCTCAAGCGCCTGGACGCCCAAAGATGGGAGGCGCTGGTCAAGCCCGGGCGCCGGCTGAAACAGGGCGCAACGATCATTTTTGGGCAGGGTGAACTGCGCTGTGAGATTGGCCGGGCAACCGCTTTTGGAGGCCGTGAGGTCAGCTTTACCCAGCAGGGTGTGTTTGAGGAGGCGCTTGAACGCCTGGGGCGCATGCCGCTGCCGCCCTACATCCATGAGCAGCTGCAAGACCGCAGCCGCTATCAAACCATATACGCCAGGGAGGAGGGCAGCGCCGCCGCGCCAACAGCCGGGCTGCATTTCACTCCCCATGTCCTTGAGCAAATCCGTCAGCGAGGCGTATCAGTGGTCACACTGCTGCTGCATGTGGGCCTGGGCACCTTCCGACCGGTCAAGGAAGAACAGGTAGAGCGTCATGTGATGCATGAGGAGTGGTATGAGCTTGATCCGCAAAGCGCCCAGGCCATCAACACAGCGCGCGCGACCGGCGGCCGTGTTCTTTGCGTTGGCACCACCTGCGTGCGCACGCTGGAATCGCTTGCTGATGAACGGGGCGCCATCCGCCCGGGCAGCGGCACCACTGATATTTTTATCACCCCGGGTTACCGTTTCCGCGCAGTGGATATGCTGCTGACCAATTTTCACCTGCCCCAAAGCACCCTGTTGATGCTGGTCTCGGCTTTCATGGGACGGGAGAACGCTCTGGATGCATATCAGGCAGCCGTACGCGAGCGATACCGTTTCTTCAGCTTTGGCGATTGTATGCTCATTGGGCAAGGTCTCCCCTATACCAACCGCTGAACGCCCGTCTGCAGGTCTTCGCAGACCGATGATTTCAACTCTGTCCGCCTGACAGGCAAAACCCGTCTGTAAACTAAAAAAAGCCGCTGACTGCGGCGTTTTGGCTCAGATTCAGGCCTGTGCCTTGTTCAGGGCGCGAGCCATGCGGGCCTTTTTACGGTTGGCGGTATTTTTGTGAATTACCCCCTTGGCCACGGCGCGATCCAGAGCGCTGGTAGCTGCGCTGAGCTGTTCGGGCGCGGCGCTTAATTCCGCGTTGAGCGCCAAGGTATATTTCCTGACGGCGGTCTTAACCCCCGATTTCACCATGCGGTTGCGCAGGTTCTTTTTTCTGTTGACCCGAACGCGCTTTTCCGAAGAACGGATGTTTGGCAACTTGCTTCACCTCCTGCCCTGCCAATTCAACAGAAGCTATACTATCATATGCCTCAAGAATCTGCAAGCAATTTTTCCCATTTGTCTTTTTCTTCCTCATCATAGACCGGGATGGACATCTCATTGAGCATCTTGGCAAACACCCCTTGTCCATCGATCAGACGGCCGGTAAAACTGCCGTCATAGACAGGTCCTTTGCCACAGGAGGGACTGCGTGCTTTGAGGATAGCAGCCTGGCAGCCAGCCACCTTATAAACAAACAAGGCCTGCTGTGCGCCTGATTCAAACATCGTTGTCCTGTCTCTACCGTCACTTGACATCACCTTTCCCATGCGAATCTCGCAAGGAGGACGCGGAGTGGGCAGACCTCCCAACTGTTCCGGACATACCGGGACCAGTATGTGCCTTTTTGCTAGCGCGAGCACATTTTCGTTTTGGCTGTGCCCGCCATCATACCGTGTACACAAGCCGATCAGGCAGGCGCTGACCAGGATGCGCATCCTATGCGATCTCCAGAGCGATTTCCATCATCTGTGTAAAAGTCTGCTGACGATCCATGCTGCTAAGGGCCTCCCCGGTCTTTACATTGTCTGAGATTGTTAACAAGGACAATGCTTTTTTACCGGCGCGTGCAGCATTGAGGTACAGGGCATAGGTTTCCATTTCAACGCACAGTACGTTCAACTTCTCCAGCAATTCGCTGGCAGGTGACTGTGATTCATCGTAAAAAACGTCTGAGGAGAATACAGGACCTGCCTGAAGATCAACTCCTAAACGCTTGGCAACCTGGTGGGCGGCAAGCAACAAACCAAAATCTGCGCTGGGTGCCAGGATGCCGTTAAAACCAAACTGGCTGCCATAATTGGAATTGGTGTAGGCGCTCATCCCGGCCACCACATCCCGCAGCTTCAGGCTTTGCTTTATCATGCCGGCGCTGCCGACACGGATAATCTGTTCCACACCGTAAAAATTGAACAGCTCGTAAGAATAAATCCCGATGGTTGGAATACCCATCCCGGAAGCCATAACGGAAACAGGCTTGTCCTTGTACATGCCCGTATAACCTTGGATGCCCCGCACATTGTTGACAAGATGAGCGTTGCTAAGAAAAGTATCGGCGATGAATTTGGCGCGCAAGGGATCTCCCGGCATCAGAACTGTCCGGGCAAAATCGCCAGCCTTGGCTGTATTATGTGCAGTAGGAACATTAGACATAGTTATCTCCTTCATTCATTCGTTTTTCAGATTTTACTCGCATCCTGCCGGCGTATTCACCGGTAAGCACTTCATGGATGTATGCATGGGCGTCCGGAAGTTCGTGGGCTTGTCTTGCATCCTGAGCTGCCGCTTGGTTGTTGTATGGCAGCGTAACCAAGCGGATATCCAAACCGGCCATTCCCTGCCCAGGCTCTCCCTCCAAAAAGGCATACTGTACCAGTGGCAGACCCAAGCCATTGCCCACTGAGCCGATGTTAATGACTTGTCCTTCAATTGTCCGCACGCCCTGTCGGTGACAGTCCGCATAAATAAGCATATCATAATCCGGCGCAAGAAAAGGAAGCAGACTTTCCTTGGAATCCTGGATATGAAGCAATTTCTGCATCACCGGTCGGCCATGAATCAAACGTATACGGCGCCCTGACAACAGCAAGCAGTGCTCTGTGGGAAGAAGGGCAAGCTTGTCCATGCGGGCCTGCCCAAGTTGCTCATGATAAAAAGCATCCCGCAAATACTCCCGCCGAGCGATGCCAAAGTCCCAATTTCCGCCCAGAATAAGGGAACAGTGTTCAAATACCCAGTCACAAGTGATGTCTGAAGAAGGGCCTTTACCCACCAGGTCGCCAAGGCACCATATCTCATCCGGCAGCATACGCGTTAAATCTTGTTCCAGGGCTCTCAGGGCGGGCAGGTTGCCATGCAAATCAGAAATCAGCGCAATTCTCAACGTTGCTTTCCTGCTTCATGAACAAGCCAGTCAAACAGCGCCTGATGCCGATGATCCTGACCTGCCAGGTTTTCGGGATGCCACTGTACGCACAGCGCGGGGCGCCCGTCTTTACATTCTACCGCCTCAATCACATCGTCTTCACTGCTGCGGGCTGAAACTACCAGACCATCTGCCAACTGCTTGATGGCCTGATGATGACGGCTGTTGACCGGCAGGCTGTCGGTTCTCACGATCCGGTCAAGCAGGGTGCTTTCAACGATATTCACCTCGTGCGCCAGCATATGACCTGACATTTCGTGTTGGCGAGATTGTGGGATCTGGCTTGGCACATCCTGGTATAGGGTGCCTCCTAACGCCACATTGAAAACCTGCAAGCCACGACAGATGCCAAGAAGGGGCTTGCGAGCCGACAGCGCCTTTCTTATCAGGGCTATATCTATCTTGTCACGCTCACTGACAGGGCTGTGACAGGCTGGCAATTGCACCTCATTGTATAAGACGGGATCCACATCAGGCCCGCCGGTAAAAACAAGCCCATCCACTGTAGCGATGATCTTGTCCAGAAGGTCATCATACAGCGGGCTATCTTCCGGAATCATAGGCAAAATCAAAGGCAGCGCGCCGGCTCTGATGACCGAAAGGACATAGTCCTTGGGCATGCAATCCGATCCGTTTTTTACATCCCTGTTGGTGCTTAAACCGATAATTATCATACAGGTATCCCTTCTGCATTCATAAAAAGACCAGATGTATTATACTGGATAAAAACAAGAATTGCCATCAGAATTTACAGACCGCTTTTGCCGAAAGTCCACGAAAGCCCACAGGCATTTTTCAACAAGCGTTTCTCATCAAGTTTTCATTTGATCGACAATAGTGCGTATGCTATAATTTTAAAGCGCAGGCACCTTTTGTCTGATGAAATGTTTGGAGGAATCATGGCTAAAAAAATCCGGCAATCCACTTCGCCCGGCAAGGGCCTTGTTGCCGGCTTTCTTGCAGCAGGCGGAACCGCCTTGCTGTATTCACTGGTGTTTCCGCTTCACAGATTGGGACATTATGCCATAGCAGGCGCTTTGGCGTTGCTGCTGGGCCGGGTTGCCTACATAATGTTTTCAGGTTTGGATACTTCAAAACAGGCGCCGGCTATGAGTGATTTGCCCTTGACCGGGGATGAAACAACAGACCGGATAATCGCCCGCGGAAAAGACTTGCTCTCACAGATTCGCAAGGAAGATGAGTTAATCCCTGACCCTGTGCTATCGGCCCAGATTGTTCAGCTGGAAACAATCGCCGGCAGAATCTTCCAGGCTGTGATTGAGCAGCCTGGCAAGGCACCGCAGATACGTCGCTTCATGGATTATTATCTGCCTACCACGCTCAAAATGCTTACCGGCTATCGTCGGCTGACTGAACGCGGCGTTTCCGGAAAGGATTCGGAATCCACCAAAAAGCGTATTGAGGATGCAATGAGGGTGGTGTTGGACGCTTTCAATAAGCAGTTGGAAACATTATATCAAAACGATATGCTGGATATCACAACGGATATTGATGTACTGGAAACCATGCTCAAGCAAGACAGTCTCTTGGGCAGTGAGTTTACGTTCCATTCCGGATCAGGCACCACTTCTCACCAGGCTGGTATGCAAGCGCAACTGAAGGAGGAAATCAAATGACACAAAAGCAATCCCCACGGGACCAGGCTGCTCAAAACCCCAAAAAACCTTTGCCGGAGCTGACTCTTGCCAGCGATACGGCGGATAAAGTAAAGGTCGAAGCGGTCATCAACCAGCTTGAACAGGCACAACGTGAAGCGCCGGAGGCACCGGATGTCCAGGCCAAGCTGGCCAGCGATTTGGACAGCGCCCTCACCCCGCAGGAGCGCAAGGCGGTAGATGAGTTCTCTGCCAGGATCGATCTCTCCAATCCTCAGCACGTCATGCTCTATGGCGCGGATGCTCAGAAGAAGATATCCAATTTTGCCGACACGATTCTGGCTGAGGTCAGGAATATTGATGCCGGGGACGTGGGAGACAGCCTGACCAAGCTGATCAGTGAGTTGAAGTCCTTTGAGAGTTCCGCTGAAAAACCACGGGGGCTGCGCGCTCTTTTTTCCAATGCCCAGAAGCATATTGCAATGGTTCAGGCGCGCTTTGATGATGTAGCAGGCAACGTGTCCAACATTGCAGGCACGCTGGAAGGCCACCAGGTACAACTGCTCAAGGACGTTTCCATGTTCAACCACCTCTATGACATGAATCTGGAGTATTTCCGTGAGTTGAGCATGTATATCATTGCCGGTGAAAAGCGCTTGAAAGATGTGCGTGAAAAGGATGTCGCTCGACTCAAGCAAAAGGCTACCCAAACCGGGGACACAATGGACGCCCAGAAAGCCAGCGATCTTGAACAGGCAGCTGACCGCTTTGAGAAAAAACTGCATGACCTGAAGCTGACCCGTCAAATCAGTCTGCAGATGGCGCCTCAGATTCGCCTGCTTCAAAACAACAACTCACTTTTAATTGAACGCATACAATCCACATTGGTCAACACCCTGCCTCTGTGGAAAAATCAAATGGTGCTTGCACTGGGCATGGAGCATTCCCGCCAGGCTATGCAGGCGCAGCGCGCTGTTACCGACATGACCAACGAGTTGCTTAAAAAGAATGCTGAAACTCTCAAACAGGGTACCATTGAGACGGCGACAGAGGCGGAACGCGGCATCATCGATATCGAGACCCTTGTTCAAACCAATAAATCCCTGATTGACACAATGAACGAAGTGGTTCGGATTCAGACGGAGGGCCGTCAGAAGCGCGCTGAGGCGGAGAAGACTCTTCGCCGCATGGAGGATGAGCTCAAGCAACGTCTAATCAATGGCTAAGGAACGGAGGAGCTATGAGAGGCCGAGTCTTCCTGGCGTTCCTGCTCATGTTGCTGCTGATGGCCGCAGCCTTCGGCATTGGTGCATACCGTGCGCACTTTAATGAGAAAATAAGAATTGACCAGGCTTTGGAATCTCTTAGGGAGGTGCTGACTGCCCGTATTGAGATGGGCAACAACCTGCTGACCGTAGCCGGGCGTCATTTGGACGCCTCGGATCCGATGATCATCTCAATCCGCGCGCAGATTGGCATTTTGTCCGGCCAAGCCAGCCTGAGTGAGAAAGCAGCGGCCAACCAGCAGCTCACCATAGACAGCAAAGCCTTGCTGGATATCTTGGAGCACAAAGCCAGCGTCATCCAGGATGGACGTGACCTGAACTATGTCACGGGCCTGCTTCCTCGGGGTTTTGAACAGAGCGCGCAATGGGCGGACGCTTCAGCATACAATACGGCTGCCAAGGCGTTTAATGACCGGCTTAACAGCAGCTTCAGCGGAAGAATCGCGCAGTTTTGGGGCGTTGAGAAGGCTGAGTTCTTCAGTACCGTGGAGGAGGGATTATGAAACGCTTCATCTGCGTGATCCTGTGTGTGCTGATTGTTTCTGCCTTGCCTTCTGCTTTGTCCGCTTCAGCTGTGGATGATCAGGCTTTAGTGCTAAACCCGGCCCTGACAGCCGAGATCGATGCATTCAACCTTCAGCTTCGTTTGGCTGCAGACTTTGAAATCAGTATCATTACCAGAGACTTCCTTGGTGGAAAGAATGTAAGCACATACACAAATCAAGCATTGAAAAGCCTCGATTCTTCAGGAAACCTGCTCTTGGTCATGGTCATTGGAGAGGATGCCTATGAGGTTGCCTTAGGAAGCAACGCTCAAAAGCACATCTCCCATGAAAAGGTTGAGCGTCTTCTTTCGGATACCTTCCGTGTCCCCTTTCTGCGGCGTGATTATAACGAGGCGGTCGCTTCCTTCCTGGTACGTTTTGAGGAGATTCTGCAAGCACAAACCGGCTTTTCCCTTCCGCAAGCCAGTCGCTTGCCCGAGTTTGCGAAGCAGGAATCAGTCCGCTTGCCAAAGGAGACCGCCAAACCTCAGGTCGATATAGACATTGGACTGGGCAGTGTATTTGAAAACTTCGGTCATAATGAAGAAAACGCCAAGCAATACAGCAAGGATGCCATCGACGCGCAAGAAAACAAGGACAACGGCTTAAGCCTTTTTCAAATCGCCTTGATTGGCTTCATCCTCTACAAGATATTCGGTAAAAAACAGAATGGGCGCCGAAAGGGGTGCGGTCCGCTCGGCTGGATATTCGGCACCTGGGGCCTTAGCCGTTTCTTTGGCTGGCGACGGCGATAAGCCATGCGCTTAATCATCATCAGCCTGGATGCAGTTTTTGCTGCTGACGCAGAATTTCTTCTCTCCCTTCCGGCACTCGGGAAAATGGCGCAGGAAGGTGTTTTTTGTGACCGTGTGCAGACCATTTATCCGAGCTTGACTTATCCCATCCACGCCAGCATTGTGACAGGCTGCTACCCCGAGCTTCATGGAATTGTCCACAACCAACCCTTCCAGCCTGAGACAGAACCAACGCGTCGAACGTGGTATTGGGACGCGTCGGACATCAAGGTGGAAACCTTGTTTGACCAGGCTCATGCAGCCGGCCGCGAATGCGCAGCGCTTTTGTGGCCCACTACCGGTCATGCCCGGCACATCAAGTACAATTTTCCTGAGATCCTTGCCCTGCCTGGTGAAAATCAGGCGCTCAAGATACTGCGCTATGGCAGCGCGCGCTGGCTGCTGACCAGCGAGTTGCGATATGGAAAACGGCGTGTCAGCTATCATCAGCCGCATCTGGATGACTATATCACGCTTATTGCAGGGTCGTTAATCCAGCGCCACTATGTGCCCACCAGCAAACTTGGCAAGCGGGAGGACATTATCCCATCAAAGCGCAGGCAGGCCCGGCACATGCCGGATGTACTGGCTTTGCACCTGGTGGACTGCGATGCGACCCGTCACCGCCATGGAACTTTTAGTGATGAAGCCAAACAGGCGCTCATCCGCCTGGATGAACGGGTCGGCCGTTTGATGGGTGAATTGGACAGGCGGGACTTGCTTAAAGATACCATCGTCGCGGTGGTCAGTGACCATGGACAGGCAGACATCACTGCCAGTCTGCCCCTGGATGCATGGCTGCAGGCTAACAAGGTTCCCGCACGCGCGCAATCGCTGGGCTTTGGCGCCTACATCCATTTGCACCGGGGAGATTATTTGCCGGTATTGGATGTGCTGCGCAAACACCAGAAGGAATTGCACATACAACACGTCTACACCCGCGAGGAACTGCGCGCCCTGCACATGACGCCCGACTTGATGCTTGCAGTGGAAGCTGAAGAAGGGCTGGTATATGTGGACAAGGAGGAAGAAGTAGGTTCTCTGGCAACCCATGGTTTCGGCCCGCGACATCCGGGCAGCCAGGCGCTGCTGTGGTTATCCGGGCCCCAGTTTGTTTCCGGAATGCGGCTGGGAAAATGCAACATTGTGGATATTGCGCCCACACTGGCAGCTGCAGCCGGATTGATTCTACCGCGCGCACAGGGGCGGGTACTTCAGGAGACTTTGTTGTGGGATCATGTCGCCAAAAGGAGTGATGAACAGTGACCCAACAGGCTTTGGTAAGCTTTTTTTATCATTCAGCGTTTACAGTTTCTCTTCAGAAAACGCTTTTGATTTTTAGTTACCGTCAAAAGGATGTTCAACAACTGGAGGAATGCCATTACTTAAGCTCAAAGGATTTCCGGGGTTTCAACAATATTTTGGTTTTTGTGCCCAGCGCGTCCGCCGTACATCATGACCCTGTTATTTATTCGTGGAAGCAGTCTTTCCCGATCACGTATATCATGCCGCAGGAAGCTGCCAAGACAGCACCCAGAGCGGCCAACATTCGTGTCTGTCGCGAGGGAGATACCTTCAGCGTTGGTCACAGCGAGATATCTGTGTTTGGCTCCACCGACCAGGGAGTATCCTACCTGGTGTCTGCCGAAGGGCTGAATGTCTTTCACGCGGGGGATCTCAATCTCTGGCATTGGCGCGAGGAGAACACATTGAAGGAGATCGCACGCGCGGAACAGGCTTTTTATGAGAAAACCGCTGCCATCCCCAAGGACACAATAGATATTTGCTTTTTCCCGCTGGATCCCAATCAGGGAGGCCTATATGACGCAGGCGCCAATCATTTCATTATGTCCCTGCGGCCCAAGGTGTTTTTTCCGATGCATTTTGGACAGCGTGCCGAGATTGCCAATGAGTATGCCCGCAGGGCTTTGTCACGGCGTACCACGGTGTTCGCGCTGACATCCGTGCGCGAAAGCGCCTTGGTTGATTTCTCCGGTCCAAACCCTGTGGTGCGCGCCAGCAGTCCTGTTCGCGCAGAGCAGGAACAGGCGCGTTCAAATGTCGATTTAGCCGCCTATGTTCATGAGGATCCTTTCGCGCAAACTGATTTGCCTGTGGATTTGCGCGAGGACAGGGAGACATTAGGTGAATAGGGGACGCTGTCAACTCTGTACCGAAGTCTTAAAATATGTTATAATATAATTGATATCGCGTGCATCGGCTGAATTGGGCTTGCGATGAACAGTCGGTCTGATGTCAATACATGAGCCTGGGGGAAACATGAATCTTTATGACTTGAACGACCAGCAGCGCGAAGCTGTTGAACATACTGAAGGCCCTTTGTTGATTATCGCCGGTGCCGGGAGCGGCAAAACACGCGCGATGACTTTCCGCATCGCCCATTTGATGAACAAAGGGGTCTCCCCTTACAACATACTTGCGCTGACATTTACCAACAAGGCAGCCAAGGAGATGCTGAACCGGGTCATGGGTTTGACCGAAGGCAAGGCCAATGAGATATGGATTGGCACTTTCCATGCCATCTGTGTGCGTATTTTACGGCGTGATATCGAGAAATTAGGCTACCAGCGCTCATTTACCATCTATGATGATGATGACCAGCAGCGTATTCTGAAAGATCTTTTCAAACGCTTTCAAATCGATGAAAAACAGCTTAGCCTGCGTGAAATGCGTGGAATTATCGGGGATGCCAAGAACAAGCTGATGTATGCGGATGACTGGTTTGCGCAGAGCCGCAAGGATCGCCGTGCGCAAACAATCCATGATCTGTTTTCCGCCTATGATCAGCGCCTGAAAGCGTCCAATGCGCTGGATTTTGACGACCTGCTTAATAAAACGCTCGAGCTGTTGATGGATCATCCGCCTGTATTGGCGTACTACCAAAAGCGTTTTCATTATGTGCATGTTGACGAGTATCAGGATACAAACCTGGCGCAGTACAACCTGGTCAAGCTGCTGACAGAACACAGCCGCAACTTATGTGTGGTTGGCGATGATGACCAGTCCATCTATGGCTGGCGTGGCGCGGATATCCGCAACATCTTGGAGTTTAAACAAGATTTTCCTGAGGCTAAAATAGTAAAGCTGGAGCAAAACTATCGCTCGACCAAAACCATTCTGGAAGCGGCCAACAGCGTTATCAGGAACAATGAGCAACGCATGGAGAAATCCCTGTGGACTCAAGGCAAGAAAGGCGACAAAATTCGTTTTGCCGCTGCCGGTGACGAGCGTGAGGAAGCTGCCTGGATTTGTGAACACATCCGCAGGCTGCGCAACCGAAAAATTCCTTTGTCCGATATTGCTGTGTTGTACCGTATGCACGCGCAAAGCCGTGTGCTTGAGGAAATGTTCTTGCGTGCCGGGATCCCATACCGGGTCTATGGGGGCACACGCTTTTATGACCGCAAAGAAATCAAGGATGCCTTGGCTTACCTGCGTATCCTGATCAATCCAGAGGACGATGTAGCGGTCAAGCGTATCATTAACGTGCCCAAACGCGCGATTGGCGACGCTACGGTCCAGGTGCTGGAGGACCATGCCCAAGCCAATGGCACCAACATCCACGGCGCACTTCACAATCTGCCTGAAACACTTGGGTCCCGTCCGCGCAAGTGTGTCGAAAGCTTCGTGGAACTCATTGATTTGCTCAATCAAAAACGTCAGGAGCTCCCCCTGGGTGATTTTGTTAAATTTATGCTGGATGAAACCGGTTTGCTAAGCCAGTATGACAATTCTTCTGATGAGGAAATGCTGACCAAGCGTGACAATCTGATGGAGTTCCTGGGTGCGGTATATGAGTTCGAGAAGCTCACAGAAAATGCCACGCTGGAAGCTTACCTGGAGAACGTGGCTCTGGTAACTGATCTGGATATGCAGGAAGATGCGCCCCAGTTTGTCACATTGATGACGCTGCACTCCGCCAAAGGACTGGAGTATCGCGCTGTTTTTATCGCTGGTATGGAAGACGGCCTTCTGCCCAGCGCGCGTGCCAAGCAGGAGGAGAACCGTCTGGAGGAGGAGCGCAGGCTGTGTTATGTGGGCATTACCCGTGCCAAGGAATTTCTTTACCTGACCAGGACACGTCACCGCGCGATTTTCAATCAGGCATCCTACAACCAGCCAAGTCCCTTTTTGACGGAAATCCCCAAGGAACTTATATCCGATGAGTATGGAAAAACCATGAGAGCGCACTTTGGCGAGTACAAACCTCCCAAGGAACGGGTGCGCCCCTCCCAACGACAGCCCAAGACGAGTTTTGGCATTCCAGGCATGGGGCAGGATCCCGCCAGCATCCCGGGTGTCACCAAGGGCTTCGTTCCTTCCGTGGCTGCAGATCTGGATGAACCGGTTCAGATTTTTGAGACAGGGGACCGTGTGCTGCATAAAAAATTCGGTGCTGGTCAGGTAGTGAGCACCTCCGGCAGCGGAGTGGACGCCCGGGTCAGCATCCGTTTTACAGCTTATGGGGAAAAAGAGTTTTCCGTTGCCATCGCCCCCATCGTAAAGGTTGAATAAGTGTCTGAACAAGACAGGCGCATGCGTGAACTGGTTGAGCAAATCAATCACGCAAGTTATCAGTATTATGTGCTGGATCAGCCCATCATGGCGGATGCGCAATGGGATGCGCTTTACGATGAGCTTAAACGGCTCGAACAGCAGACAGGCATCGTTCTGCCCGACTCGCCCACCAGGCGTGTTGGTGGAGATCCTTTACCGGCGTTTGTTCAGCATACCCATCTTCAACGCTTATGGAGCATGGACAAAGTACAAAGCCTGGATGAGCTGGATGCCTGGTTCACCCGCATTGAACAATTGCATGCGCGCACACCGGGTCTGCAGCCATTGTCCTATGCGGTGGAATACAAATTTGATGGCCTGACTTTGAATTTGACCTATCGCGATGGATTGCTGGTTCAAGCTGCTACCAGAGGAAACGGCATCACAGGCGAACAGGTGCTTCAGCAAGCGATGACCATCCGTTCCCTGCCTCTGTCCATCCCATACCAGGGCTTGCTGGAAATCCATGGTGAATGCCTGATGCGTTTGTCTGTTCTGGCTCAATATAACCGCACTGCTTCTGAGCCGCTCAAGAATGCACGCAACGCCGCTGCCGGCGCGTTGCGCAACCTCGATCCGCAGGTAACCGCATCGCGCAAGCTGGACGCGCGTTTTTATGAAGTGGGTACGATTGAGAACCCGCCCTACCACGATCAAAGCGGGTTACACAGTTTTATCGTAGACAACGGTTTTCCGGCTTCTCCTTTGCTGTATACTGGGAAAGACCATGATGGGATTAAGCAGGTAATTGCCAAAGTCGAGGAAGAGCGCGAGCAATTGGATTTTTTAATCGACGGCCTGGTCATCAAAGTGATGGATTTGCAAACTCGCAATGTCTTGGGATATACGGATAAGTTTCCCCGTTGGGCGGTTGCTTTCAAGTTTGCAGCTGAAGAAGCCACCACCCTGCTGGAACGCGTGGAATGGGAACCCGGCCGCAGCGGAAAGCTGACTCCGCTGGCACATGTCAGCCCGGTAGAGTTCGCGGGAGTGACCGTGCGAAGAGCAACGCTCAATAATTTTGGTGATATACAGCGCAAACGCCTTACCTTGGGCAGCACGGTGTTTATACGCCGTTCCAACGATGTTATACCTGAAATTCTTGGCAAGGTAGAGGATGGCGTTGAAGGCGAACCCATCGCAAAACCTGAAGTCTGTCCGGCCTGCAGCAGCATGTTGATGGAAATCGGCGCCCATCTGTTTTGCCCAAACCGCAATGGCTGCAAACCGCAGATTATTGCTCGTCTGACACATTTCTGCTCCCGTGATGCGATGAATATAGAAAGCCTGTCAAACAAAACCCTTGAAGTCCTACACGAACACCTTGGGGTTGAACAACCTCAGGATCTTTATTATCTAAAGGAAGAGCAATTGGTCGGGCTCCCGGGCTTCCAGCTTAAAAAAGCTCAAAACCTGATAGAAGCCTTGCAAATCAGCAAGGACTGCCGCTTGGATGCGTTTTTATTCGCGATCGGCATTCCAAACATTGGCCGTGCCACCGCCAGGGATTTAGCGTTGGCCCTGGGGAGTCTTGATGCGGTCCGCACTGCGGGACAGGAGCAGCTTCTGGCAGTGCCTGCCGTTGGGGAAGTGATTGCCACATCCATCATGGAGTTTTTTACCGATGAAGAGAATATACGCACAATAGATGCTCTGTTGGCAGCAGGGGTATCCCCCCGAGACATGAATGAGCAGGTACCGGATGGTATACTTAGCGGAAAAACCTTTGTACTTACCGGAACCTTGCCCAACATGACGAGACAGCAGGCGGAGAATCTGATTCTTGCCAATGGCGGAGCGGTATCCTCTGCTGTCAGCCGCAAGACCAATTACCTGCTTCAAGGCGGGCAGCCCGGAAGCAAGGCCCTTAAAGCCGCGCAGCTGGGCATTCCTGTCATGGATGAGAAACAATTTCTTGCGTTGATTAAGAATCAATAAGTCAAGCACGCTTGTTGTAACAAGAACAATCCCAAGAACAATCAACAATATTCACAATCGGAACGCATTGCCTTAACGCAGGCGATCAGTTTAATTTTCCCTGCCCGATGCTGATTTTAAACAGACAGGCTACCGTCCTTTCGGATGACCGCTGCGATCGCTTCATGAATAGCGTGCTCAAATCCCAGGGCCTTTAAGGTGTGCATGCCTTCGATGGTGGTGCCCCCCGGGGAGGTGACCTGATCAATCAAGCTGGCTGGATGCTCACCAGTTTTCAGTACCAGCTTGGCTGCGCCGATCATCATGTTGCAGGCTGCCTCCAGAGCCATTTTTTTAGGCAACCCGGCCTTAAGACCCGCTGAGGCCAAGGCTTCAAGATACAGAAAGGTAAAGGCGGGGGCCGCGCCGGTGATGGTGGAAAAGGCTTTCATCCGATCCTCCGTCATCCACACAGCCTGGCCTACTGCGCCAAATATTTCCGTAGCCAGATTCTTCTGCGTTTCAATTACCTGATCGTTTGCACACAGCGCTGTAACCGAGCTGCCCACACGGGCCGCCAAATTGGGCATGGCACGGATGACCGGTGACTCCGTTCCCAGCGATTTTGCCAGCCAGACCAGTGATTTGCCTGCCGCCAGGCTCAGGATACACTGGCCGGGCTTGCGCACCGGGATAATGCGTTTAAACAATACCGGCAATGCCTGAGGTTTCACCGCCAACACCAGCATATCCGCCTGCATGGCTACGCTGATGTCATCCTCCAGGATTGTAACCCCCCAGCGCTCACCAAGCTCCAGGCGTTTGTCCATGTTATGGTCACTGCCTATAATAGAGGCGTTCCGGAAGCTGTCATTCTCCCGCATGCCGGCGATGATGGCACGGGCCATGTTGCCAAGGCCGATAAACCCAATATGCATATTTTGTTACCTCGTCTGTCCGTTTCCTGTGATGATATATTTATAGCTGGTCAGTGCCTTGATGCCAAGCGGTCCCCTGGCGTGCAGCTTTTGGGTTGAGATGCCGATTTCCGCTCCAAAACCAAATTCCCCGCCATCCGTAAAGCGAGTGGAAGCATTGTGATACAGCGCTGCCGCGTCCACCTGACGCATAAATGTGGCTGCAGCGTCCGCGCTGTCGGTGATGATGGCCTCGCTGTGACCGGTGCCGAATCGGGCAATGTGGTTCATTGCCTCATCAAGTCCGGCCACTACCCTGCAAGCGATGGTCAGGTTCAAATATTCGCGTCCCCAGTCCTCCTGGCTGGCAGGGATAATGCGACTGTCGATAGCCCGACTTTCAGTGTCACCCTTTATAACAACACCGGCTTCAAGCAGCCGTTTGGCTATTTCCGGCAGCGCTTTTTCAGCGATATCCCGGTGAATCAGCATGCACTCGCACGCATTGCAGACAGAAGGACGGGAAACTTTAGCATTGCAGATGATGCTGGCAGCCATGCCAATCTCAGCGTCCTTGTCTACATAGATATGGCACACGCCTTCCCCGGTCTCCAATACCGGAACGCTGGCATGCTCTACCACGCGCCGGATGAGCTCCTGGCCGCCCCTGGGTATCAGTACATCCACATAATCAGATAAACGCATCAGCGCGTCGGCGCTTTCCCGGCTGGTATTATCCACCAATTGTACGCAGTCCTCCGGCAAACCCGTTTCCTTCAAGGCTCTCCGAAGCGAGCGGGCTATGGACAGGTTGCTCTGGAGGGCCTCCTTGCCACCCCGCAAGATGCAGGCGTTTCCAGCCCTGAGACATATGCCCGCCGCGTCAGACACCACATTGGGCCTGGCCTCAAAAATCAAGGCAATGACACCCAGGGGAACAGACACGCGATGGATTTGCAAGCCATTTGGACGCGTATCTTCCCAGAGGATTTCGCCAAGGGGGTCTGGCAGCGCTGCTGTTTCCCTCAAGGCCTGAGCCATGGCTGTCACCCGTTTTGGCGTCAATGCAAGCCGATCCAACATGGCCTGAGTCATTCCTGTTCCGGCGGCGGCCGTCAGGTCTTTCTGATTGGCTGCCAAAATAAGTTCGGTATCATCCATCAGGTTTTCTGACATCCTGAGAAGGGCGGCGATACGCTGCGCGTCCGTGCTTTTCGCTAAAACAGCAGCCGCGTTTTTCGCCTTGATTCCCATTTCTTTTAGCATTTTTTCACCGCCTTAAACCAGCTGCCTGCTTTCCCGCCTTCCAGCAGGCTGTAAATGTCTTCCGGGCGTTCACCATTGATGATATACGTGTCAATCCCATGGCTGACAGCCAGCTGCGCAGCTCTCAACTTGGTTTCCATACCGCCTGTACCCAAGCCGCTGCCGGCACCTTTGGCCAGTGCGCAGATTTCAGGCGTGATAACTTCCACTTCCTCAAACAGCCGTGCATCCGGGTAAAGCGCAGGGTTCTTGTCATACAGCCCATCGATATCCGTCAGGATGATCAGCTTGCTCGCCCTCACCAGCACAGCAACATGCGCGGAAAGGGAGTCATTGTCGCCATAAACGATCTCTTCCACCGCTACAGCGTCATTCTCGTTGATAATAGGGATAACACCCCAGTCAAACAAGCGCTCAAAGGCGCTGAGCAGGTTGGTATGCCGGGCGGGGTCTTCCATATCGCCCCGGGTGATGAGCAACTGGCCTACCTTCTGCCCGTATTCCCCGAAAAATTTATCGTACATATACATTAACTCGCACTGTCCCACAGTGGCGGCGGCCTGTTTCCCGGGTGTATCGGATGGACGGGCAGGTAGGCCCAGTTTCCCTACGCCAACGCCAATCGCGCCTGAGGTAACCAGCGCTGCCAAATAGCCCTGGTTTTGGAGATCGGCCATCACCCGTACCAGCGCTTCCATGCGTCTGAAATTGGTTTTTCCTGTTTCATAGGTCAGAGTAGAAGTGCCCACCTTGATCACAATGCGTTTGTTTTTCCCCATGGTTACGCCATCCCGCTTCATTAATGTCTATATGCTAACCGCATCCAACAAATTGTCAAGCATTGAAAATTGCTGTAGCACAAATCATCCTGTTCAACCACCCAACAAAAATCCTGTCAAAAACTGCAATATGTGGTTTATATGACTTTTGATTTTCTGCATAAACTCAATAAAGAGGATATGGACAGAGAAAATCAATGCGCTTACTGAAAGGATGACAAAAACCGCGGGGCACATGATGTACTCCGCGGCTTTCAAGCACACTATATTACTTGATTTCGACGGTGGCGCCGACTTCTTCAAACTGCTTCTTGATCTTTTCAGCATCGGCCTTGGGCAGGCCTTCCTTGATGACCTTGGGAGCAGACTCGACGAATTCCTTGGCCTCCTTCAGACCGAGGCCGGAAACAACTTCGCGCACAACCTTGATGACCTTGATCTTTTCGGCGCCAGCGCTGGTCAGGACGACATCAAACTCGGTCTTCTCCTCAACCGGAGCAGCAGCTGCAACAGCAACGGGAGCGGCGGCTGCAACAGGAGCGGCAGCAGAGACGCCAAATTTTTCTTCCAGGGCCTTGACCAGCTCAGCCAACTCCAACACAGTCATAGACTCAATTGCAGACATGATTTCTTCGCGTTTCATCGGGTATTCCTCCATAATTCTCTTATATTAATAGTTCCGGATTATTCGATGCCTTCTTTTTGCTTGCGGATGGCATCAACCGCGTAGACCAGGGAGCGCAGGGTAGCGCTGAGGACGCCAACAAAGTTAGTAATCGGCGCATTCAGGCTGCCCATCATCTTGGCAATCAACACCTCGCGTGGCGGCAACTTGGACAGCGCAATCACAGCGTTGGTATCCACAACCTTGCCTTCAATGATGCCTGCCTTGATGGTCATTTTATCTGACTTGGTCTGTTCGATAAATTCGCTTATGATTTTTGCAGGAGCAACCTCATCCTTCATGCCAAAGGCGAAAGCTGAAGGCCCTACCAACAACTCATCCAGTTCAGTGATGCCCTGGTTATTGAGCGCCCGCTTCATCAAGGAATTTTTCAACACGACGTAGTCAACGCCGGCTTCACGGAATTTGACACGCAATGCTGTAATCTCTTCCACAGTGATGCCTTTGAAATCGACCATGACCATACTTTTTGAGGTGTTGAGCCGATCAGTTATCTGAGAGACTTTCAATACCTTGTTCTCTAAGTTCTTGTTCATCTTTTTTTCCATGCTTGTTCACTCACCTGCTTTCCGGCTAGTACTAAAAGCCCTCGTGCTGCTGGCACAAGGGCACTATAAACCATGCTCTCGCGCCTCGGCGGGCGGCTTTCGCCTTTACGCGCTATATGCGCACCTGCTGTCTCGGGCACTGACTTTCAAAGCCTTTATGAAACTAACACAGGGTATTGAAACTGTCAAGCAATATTTTCCTTGAGTTAACAGACCCGAGTTTCCTTGAGTTAACAGACCCGAGTCAACAGGTATTTCAAGTTAATTCGATATCGATATCGTTCGATACGTCGATATCGTGAATTCCCAAAGTAAGTTCCACAGTGTAAGAAGTGAGGAAATTACTGTAAGAAATTGGCGGAAATCAGTGTGAGAAAATGAATAAAAGGAAGGGAAACCGGGTATAGAGGAGGCGTTTTGCTGA
>Ga0255343_1000577_pt1 | contig 56763 bp, 54 predicted proteins | sample wastewater_treat_4_FD_192413 | JGI IMG/M metagenome (GOLD analysis project Ga0255343, IMG submission 192413) | Wastewater microbial communities from Lulu Island WWTP, Vancouver, Canada - plant16 | ecosystem: Engineered > WWTP > Wastewater > Unclassified | place: Canada: Vancouver, British... | reverse complement strand
CCGGAACGATTCAGTTGAAAAAGTAAGCACCGTTTGGCGGACTTGGGAGGTAAATGAAAAACTCAAGTTCGCAGCCTCGACAGGAGGCGCACCAAACGGTGCGCCTGAACCTTGACACCAAAGACACCACTTCGTCCATTCGGATTTCCTTCACCGATCAGCGGCTCACCGCTCACGGTGGGATGATTGTCTGGTCGCATTTCCTGCATCAAAAGCGATTCCGAAACCAGTTGCGCGAACTCTTGCCGCACGCGCCCACCAGTCCCAACGCCTATGATCCCACCGATGTGGCACTGGGTTATGTGGGCGGCATTCTTTGCGGCGCGGACAAGCTCTCGCGGGTGGCATGGTTGCAGAGTGATCCGGCCATCGCGCAGGTCCTGGGCATCGAAGCGGTGGCCAGTCAATCCACCTTGAGCCGATTTTTTGAGGCGTTCAGCCAGCGCTCTTGCAACGCGCTGGCGGGTTTGCATCGGCAGGCGGCCTGGGCGTTGCCTTCGCTCAAGGAGGGTTACACGCTGGACTTGGATTCCTGGGCGCTGCTGCATGAGGACGGTCATCAGGAAGGGGTGGCGACGGGCTACACACGGCAGGGGCTCAAACCGTGTCATCGGCCGCTGATCGCCGGCTTGGCGCAAGCCAAAGTGATTGCCAACTATTGGCTGCGCAGCGGCAACAGCGCCTGCGTCAACGGCGCGGCGGAGTTTTTGCGCCAGACGATCACTTCCTTGCCCAAACACATCCGGGTCAGCCTGGTGCGGGGCGATGCCGGCTTTGGCGACACCAGCGTACAGGCAACGTGCGAAGCGCTGGGGTTGAAATACATTTTCGTGGCGAAGCTGACGCAGAAGGTGCAATCGCTTTGCCGTCACGGCGATGAACATTGGCACAAGACCGAGGTGGCGGGCCTGGAAGTGCAGGAAGTGGAACTGGAGCAACCGGGCCGCAGATTGATCGTGATTCGTCAACGCATCAGCCAGCGGCCTGAGGCTGGCGGCAAGACCTTGTTCGAGGTGGCAGGCTATCGTTTTCAAGCGTTGGTGACCAACCTGCCGCGCCGCGTGGAGGCGTTGGGGGTGTGGCGGCAATACCACGGGCGGGCCGACCTGGAAAATCGCATCCGGGAATTGGGCGAGCAATTCGGGATCAAACGGCTGTGCGTGCAAAAGTTCTGGGGCACTGAGGCGATGCACCATCTGGCCATCGCGGCCTACAACCTGTGCGTGCTGTTGCAGCGGCGGCTGGGCCAGTTGGAGAAATGCGAATTGAACACGCTGCGCTGGCGGCTCTTTGGGCGGGCGGCGGTGTGGAGTTTTGCGGGCGGCAAACCGACGCTCAAACTGGCGGTGCGAGGGAAGGAACATCGAAGCTGGTGGCGCGAAATCCTCAACAAACTGACGGCCTTGCCCAACTGCAATGCAGTTGCATCGCTTCAAGCTTGAACACCCAAAACCAGTCAATTATGCGTGTTCAACTGAATCGTTCCGGCTAATAGACCCGACTTGCTGTGGCGTCACAGGAAAGCGGTCCTCGACTGAGCGGCTGGATTCGAGAAGATCAATCCGCCCTGAAACGGATCGCGCGAAGTTAAGGCCCGTCGCCGGTGCGGCGCGTGGGAGTGTCACCCATGATTAAACGGGTGCGGCCACCGTCAGCATCTGAAGACATACCAGGAGAGGCGAGCATGATCCCGACAATTGCTCGCGTTCGCGCCGAGGCCGGTACTGGCGGCGGCGACTTGCGTTTGCGGAACAGAAGCCAGGCAATTGCGAGAATGCATCCCCATGCGAACACCATGAATAGATAAACCCCGTTGTCATCAATGAACTCCGAAAGCTCATTCAGCCGTTTTCCGAAATATAGAACCGGGTCTTCCATTTTTCATGCTGTTCGCCACTGCATCTTCGTGGATGACGTTTGGGGTGTCAAGTTGTCGGCTCGTTATACAGTCATTCCTGCGTGCCGCTTTTGACGAGTGGTTTTGGCGACATTTTGGGTTTCGGAATTCCTCTGCATGGTGTCGTCCGGCGAGTCAGCTTCAACTTGGCTGGGCGCTTGGTTCTTGGTCAGGTCGAGTTTCTCCTCGATCTCGCTCTGGCGGCGGCAGAGATGTTGGTAATGGTCCTCCTTCTCGAACGGTGCACCGACTTTTGTTTCGAGTTCCTTTGTGCGTTTGTGGGCGTCCGCGATGTCCGTTTCCAGCTTGACGGCACGTTCTTCAAATCCCTGGACCGTTGCTTCCAGCGATCGGATCGTGCCCAGCGCAGTGTCAGTTACGCAGGCTGCGTAGCTAGTCGGTCCTGAAAAACCCTTTTACCGACCGAGACTGCAACAACGCAATTCCACGGGTAAAACCAAGGCGCGAAGGAGTTGAAGCCGAAAAAGGGCCGCGACTCGCAGCCACTTCCTCAAATTCCACGCCGCTGCCGCCAGCAGCAGGTTAACTTGATCGCCCACGAATCCTTTGAGGAAGCAGCGTGCCAGTCGGTATTGGCCTTTCAAATGGCCGATCAACGGCTCAATCGCCGCCCGTCGTCGAAATCGCGCGCGCATCTTCGCGCGGACGTATTTGCTTTGTCCCGCTTTGGCTTTGTCGGGCACTAACACTTCCGTCCCGTTGACGGTCTTGCGCCCGCGATAACCCCGATCCACGATCGCTTTACTCGGCGTTTGGCCGGTGATCGCCACTGTTTGTTCCAGCGCTGGCGAGAGCGCGTCCCCATCGTAAAGATTCGCTTCGTGGGCCACGGCACCGACAATTACTCCCGCCCGCTTGGTCATCACCACCGAGGCTTTGCTCCCAAACTCATATTTCTTGTGCTCCTTGCCCTTGCTCAGGCAATAGACCTGCGGCTCGTGCAGGGAGTAAATCTTGTCCCGGTCGGCGGGTTGTTGTTTTAACACGCGCCGATAGAGCGCGAAGTTCGCCTGTTGTGCTTCGCAAACAGACTCCGGGAGCTTGCGCTCCAGTTCGCGAATCAACCGACCCGCGATGACTTTCAGCTTCCGCAACGCCCGATGCGCCAGTTTGCGTTTGCGCCGGTCCCTGCGCCACCGTTGCGCCCGCACGCAGTACCGCGCCGCCTTGCGATAGCGCCGCCGCAGTTTGACCCCGTGCCGGTCCGCCAGCTTCCAGCAGCGACGGATGATCTTGTGCGCCAGCTTGCTGTCGGTCGGATAGGTGATGTTCTTTTCCTGCACCGTCGTGTCCACGACCACTTCTGGCTCCTGGGCCTGGTCGCCGTGCAATTGCACGCTGACTTTGAGAATCCGTTGCATGCCGGCTTCCCCAATGCGTTGGCGAAAATACACCAGATCGCTCGGATCGCAGGGCAGTTGCCATTGAAACTCGCGCATCCCGCAGAAGTATTGCCAGTAGGGATTTTGCACCCAGGCCGCCACCACCGTCTCATCTCCCTGGTTGAACATCTGCTTGAGCAAGAGCAGCCCGACCATCAGCCGCACCGGTTTGGCCGGGCGGCCTTCCTCACTATAAAACTTTCCAAACGCCGATTCGAACTCCGACCACGGGATCGCCTCGGCCAGTTGCTTCAAGGGTTGGCGTGGGTCCAATTGCTCGCTCAAGCTAGGCATGAGGAAGGAGATTTGGCGGGAAGCTGAAGGCTTGGTTTGCATCGCTCCGTTCGACCGGATTTTGAAAGCCCAATTCAATTTTCCGGTCGAAAATCTTCACCCACTACTCCCACCAGCCTCACTGCCATCCATGCAAAAGATGTTTTTCAGGACCGACTAGCTATTCTTGCCACGCACCACGACTTCGACGGTGTTGTTGAAGCTGGGGCGAAGGAACAAATCGAAACCTGCAAAGCGGCCAATTCGCACATCATCGCCGAATCGATTCTTGAGCTTCTCGGCTCGCCGTAGAATCAACTCGCCCGCGATGCCCCGGTTGTTGGTTTCCTGCCCATCGAGTTCGATGACGAATTTGTCCCCGGACGTGTCGAGTCGGAACGAGATGTCTTGGCGAAGATTCGTCAGGCGACTGGTGAACATTTCTGCATCCTCGTGCGAGCGGCGTAGATTCGACCGGATGCGGTATTGCTCCTCGGCGTGAGCGGAGCGCAATCGCGTGAACCGCATCAATTCGGCGTCCACCTGCGCCTTCTCAATCACCAGCGGGTTGCCGGACGCGATGGCTTTCACCTCGGCATAGGTCAGTGCGGCCGAGTCGAGGTCTTCCAAGCGGCGGATGGTCATATCGCCGCTCATGACCTGGGCAATGAACTTGGCCTTGGTTTCCAAGGTCTGCCACATGTAGGCGTCGAACGAGCCTTCCGTGACGTAGCGGAAGACCGAGACGACCGCATTCTTGTTGCCCTGACGGAGAATGCGCCCCTCGCGCTGTTCCACGTCCGCCGGTCGCCACGGCGCATCGAGATGATGCAAGGCAATCAAACGCTCCTGCACGTTCGTCCCTGAGCCCATTTTCTGTGTGCTACCGAAGAGGACACGAACCTTGCCGGCGCGCACGTCGCGAAATAGCGCCAGTTTCGAGGCATCGGAGTCGCAGTTTTGAATGAACGCGATTTCCTGTTCCGGCACGTCCAGGTTTTGCAGCTTCTCCGCCATGTCCCGGTAAACCGAGAAGCCTTTGTCCTTCGGCGTAGACAGGTCACAAAACACAAGCTGCGTGGCGCGTTCTTTCCATGTCGCCTGCCAGATTTGATGGATGTTCTCGACCGCTTGATTGACCTTGCCCTGTGGCTCGTCCCGAGCGGACGGAAACATCAGCCGCAGATCCAGCGCTGCATTCCGCCCCTCGGACGTGATTTTGAGCATGTTGTCTTCACGCGGGTCAATACGGCCGGTCTTCAACCGCTCGGCGCGGGCCGCAAGCTCCTGTACGAATTCCTTCAATTCCTCGGTTGCCGGCGCGTTGCGGATGGCCGGCTTCTCCCCGTCAAGCTTCGGGCGCGGCAGATTCAGCATCGCGGCGGTCTGCACGTCGGCGGACTGGCGGAACATTTGCATCAGCTCCGGCACGTTGATGAATCGAGCAAAGCGTGTGTTGAGCCGGTAGCCAGTGCCATCGGGCGAAAGCTCCATCGCGGTGACCGGTTCGCCAAATGTGGCCGCCCAGGAATCGAAGTGATGGAGGTTGTGTTGTTTCAACGCCTCGGGTTGGAGATACCGCTGCATGGTGAACATCTCGGCCATGCTGTTCGCGATGGGCGTGCCCGTGGCAAAGACCACACCGCCCCCGCCGTTGAGTGACTGCACGTGACGCACCTTCAAATACATGTCGAACGCCCGCTCGCTGGCGGTCTGCGGCAGTCCCGCGATGCGCGTCATTTTGGTGACGTAAAGCAGGTTTTTGAAGTAGTGGGCCTCGTCCACGAAGATTCGATCCACGCCAAGTTCCTCGAAGGTCAGCGTATTGTCCTTTTTGTGTTCGGCGGCGAGGGCTTGCAGCTTGGCTTCCAGCCGCTTCTTGGCCTTCTCGATTTCTTTGACGAGGCGGCGATTGGATGAATCCGCGTGCTGCCGTTTGATCATCTCCAACTCGTGAAGTTGCTCCTCGAAGAACCGTTCCTGCGTTTCGCGCGCCAGCGGGATGCGCTCAAAACCGGAATGCGTGACGATGACGGCGTCCCAATTGCCCGTGGCGATGCGGCTGAACAACTTCTTCCGGTTCTGCGACTCGAAATCCTCCTTGCCCGCGACCAGGATGTTCGCGCCGGGATACAGTGTCAGCAGTTCCGTTGAAAACTGGCCGAGCATGTGGTTCGGAACGGAGAACATCGGCTTCCGGGCGAGACCAAGCCGTTTCAGTTCCATCGCCGCCGCGACCATCGTGAACGTCTTGCCCGCGCCGACAACGTGGGCGAGCAGCGTGTTGGGCGTTTGCAGGATGCGCCACACGCCCGCTTTCTGGTGTCCATGCAACTGAATCGCCCCGCTCGCGCCGGGCAGCGTCAGGTGGTCGCCGTTGAAAGTGCGGACACGCGTGTGGTTGAACGTGTCGTTGTAGAGGCGGCAGAGGCGTTCGCGGTGCGCGTCATCCGACCACACCCACTCCTTGAACCGCTCTTTGATGCGTTCCTGCTTTTCGCGAGTGGCTTCGGTCGCTTGCGCGTTCACGACCGGCTTCTTGTCCACGATGTCGTACACCGTCGGCGTCTTGAGGTTCAACGCATCCTCGATGAGTTCGAGTGCGGTGTAGCGGTCTGTTCCCCAATCCGTCGTGTTTGCAGTCGCGCCCTTCGCCTCCCAATTCGCGTTCAAGTGCCAGGAGCCAAGGGCGTGGACGTGGCCGACTTCGACGCCAGAAGGAACATTGAGCAGCTTGTGAATGAATTGCTTCACGTCGTCCGGCGGCAACCAGGAAGCGCCGAGCCGCACGTCAATCTCCGTCGCGGGTAAATCTTCCGGTTGGATTGATTTCAACGCTTCGACATTTTCAGCGAAGCGCGCGTCGGTGACAGCGGCGGCATCGGCGACAACCAACTTGTCCCGCACATTGCCGGAAGGGTATTGGTCGTCGGTCTCCCATTGGCTCGTCTGTGGATTGAGGAAGATGATTCCTTTCAGGTCGGGCAGGAATTCGTCGGCTGGCTTGTTGAGCAGCCCGCTCATGTGGTCGAGGTCAACGCGACCTTGTTCGTTCAGGGAAACCAGAAGTGCTTCTTTCGGCTCGGCGACGGTTTCAACCGGCTTGCGATGATGAATCGTCCGTTCGGTGAAGATGGTGGCCTTGGTCGCCCGCTTTGTTTCGTCGTTGTAGTGCTCCAACGAAAGGAGCAGCGGCAAATCCGGGTCACCGTCGAAGGCGCGCTGGTTGGCGCGGAGATTCAGCGGGCCGAACCGGGCGGCGAACCGGTCGTAAGCGATGTTGAGTTGCTGGCGCGTTTCGACGACGCGTTCTACCGGGCTGCCGTCCACCTGGGCGCGCAGGCAGTCGCGCACCGCGTCACGCACTTGAAAACCGCCCTTGCATGGAATTTCTGCCTCTGGTTGAATTGTCTCCGTTCGGATCAAACTATGTAACGAAAGATTCCATCACAGATTTGCGGCTTCGGCTGCTGTCCAGAACGAAACAGGCAATTTCAGGACGCGGAAAGAAAGTGTTCCGCTCCACGGACACGGTTCGAGGCACGCCCAAAGATGGGCGTGCCCGAAAGCGTTCCGTGGAGGGCATGCCTGTGCCCGTTCTGGGGCGTGAGTAGGTCACGCCCCTTCAGTCTTCAGTGGCGAGGTTGAAATCCGCGAGGGAAGAACCGGAACAACAAACCAACAAATGAAAGCTGAAGAACCATGAAAGCCATCAAACAGATCGTCGGCACAGTGGCTGTGGGATGTGTTCTCGCCCTCAGCACCACGCCATGCATCCAGGCTCAAGACCAGAAGTCGCGACCCGGGACGTATTACTCGGCAAAGGACTTCGAGTGGAAACCGCCTATGCCCTTCAATCCACACCCGGAACTGCAGGCTGTGGAAATCGAACCGGGAGTCTTCCTGATAGACGACACAATGATTCCCGACACGCCGGAGCAGGCCGCAGCCCGAAAGCAGTGGGAAGAGGCTGACGCGCTTGCCAAGGCCATCGCTGCTGATCCCCTCCTGGCGGCAGCGGCCAAACAGGCAGCGGCGGAAGCGGAGCGAGTAGCAAAGGAGGCTCTGCAGAAGCGAATCCATGAAGAATTCGTTCCGTGGCTGCATGTCGAGGCGAAGCTCGCTGATGGCACTCAGACGACATTTGCAAGGCAGTTGCAGGACAGATTGGCAGAGACCAAGAACGAGATTGCACGATTAGCTGCACAAAACGCTGCCGAATTGGAGGCGGGGCGGGAACAGGCCGCTGCCATTGGGTTGATGGACATGGGCACAAATCAGCTTGGCGGGGTGCTGTCGTTGGTGGGCACGGGCGACGGTCTTGGGTTCATCACTTCGTTCAATACCGAAGCGGCGGACACGATTTCGACCGATGAGCTTCAGCCCGGTGGGAACACGAGCCTGGCTCTGACAGGCACGAACACAGTTATCGGAGTTTGGGAGGCGGGCCGGGTCTTCACAAACCACCTGGAATTCACCAACGGTGGACGGCGAGTGTTTGAATTGGAAACAACAAACCGCTACAGCGTCACGGACCACGCGACACATGTCACCGGCACATTGGTTGGCAGGGGTGTGACCAACGCGGCAAGGGGCATGGCCTTTCAGGCGACCGCGCATACATGGGATGCCTTTGATGACACCACCGAAATGTTGAGTGAAGCTACCACAAATGCCATCCGCGTTTCCAACCATTCCTACGGACGCGGCTGCGGCTGGGCGGGAGTTGTTTTCGACACGGGCGGCAATCCATATTACCTGTGGGCAGGCGATGTCGCCATCAGCACAACCGGGGATTACAATTACGGCTTTTACAACGTAAGTTCAGCCAACATTGATTCGGACGTTTATTTGGCACAGCACTATCTGCCGGTTTGGGCTGCGGCCAACGAACGTGGCCCGCAAGGGCAAGCCCCCAGCACAAACGCATTCGTCCACGCCGCGTTTGTCAACGGCGTGCTGCAACTGGTTCTCGCTGCCCATCCGCATGACTACACCTTGCGCGGCGGCTACGATCTCCTCCCTCCGCAACAGTCCTGCAAGAACGGTCTCACAGTTGGTGCGGTGAGTAACATCGTCGGTGGTTACAGTGGCAGCAACAGCGTCATTATGTCCACGTTCAGCAGTTTCGGGCCAACGGATGACGGGCGTATCAAACCCGATGTGGTTGCCGGAGGCGTGAACATTTTCTCGACTGGCTCTGCCTCGAACACGCACTACTACACCGACAGCGGCACGAGCATGGCTGCTCCCGCCGTGGCCGGGTCGTTGGACTTGCTGGTCGGTCGCCAGAACCAACTTTACGGAACGAACCGGCCGATGCTGGCCTCCACGCTTCGGGGCTTGGCCATCCACACTGCGGACGAAGCCGGCCCGGCCGCCGGCCCGGACTACCGATTCGGCTGGGGGTTGTTCAACGCCCGCAGTGCGGCCTTGTTGATCGAGAGTAATTACATCAGCCAGTCGCTGGCTCACATCAAGGAGGTGCGCTTGTTGAGCGGGGACTACATCGAATTTCCTGTCGTCGCTACGAACAACCAGCCGCTTCGAGTCGGCGTTTACTGGACCGACCCGCCCGGCACGCCAGTCAGTCCGAGTCTTAATCCCACAAACCGGATGTTGGTTAACGACATTGACATTCGAGTCGTCAGCCCCGGCGGTGTCACGAACTTCCCCTGGGTTTTGAATCCGGCGGCGGTGACGAACGCGGCCACGCCCGGCGACAACTTCCGCGACAATGCCGAGCGCGTGGACATTGCCGTTCCGGTCAATGGCACTTACCTTGTGCGTGTGGCGCACAAAGGGAATCTCGTCAACAACTCCAACGTGGTATCCGAGCAGTGGGTGACGGTCCTGGTGCAGGGCAACGTCGCGCAACCGCAGCCGGATTTGGTGCTTGAGCCGCCAGTGATTGACGGCACGAACGCTTACCTCAAATGGCCGTCGGTCGTGGGCCGCATTTACCGGGTGGAATACAATGACGACCTCACCACATCGTCATGGACTGACGCCACAGGGGAAATCAGCGCGACCAAGACCAACGTGAGCCTGACGATTTCGGCCTCGTCGGCTCAACGGTTCTATCGGGTCGCGCAAGTTCGGTGAAGGCCAGTATGCACGCATCCGCGACCATCTTTCTCACCCCGCTTGCCCTGGCCATGTTCTGGCTGGGGCTGGCGGCGACCTACGGTCAGGGGACAATCGTCTATGGCCGGTTGACCAATCCGTATCCGCCATCCCCAATTCCGCCACCTTGGGATGAATCCGGCTATCCTGTGTTCAGCAGTTGGAACGGACTGGTCTTGGATTTCAATGGAGATGGCCAAGCGGATGTTGGATTCTACGACGACGACGTGTCGTTTCATATATACGGAATTGGACCAACACGAGTTCTGACCTATCCACCGATCCCGCCCGACGTGAACTCTTTTTTGCCGGTGTTGGCCAGCGGGGCGCAAATCGGTCCTGCTCCACCTGACCCCAACCTAATCTGGCGGGCAGCGATAAATCTGCCCCCCAACGGACAGCCCTATTCCGCAACCTACAATGGGGCATGGAATACTGGGTATGGCGGTCTTTGGCAGGGGGTCGAAGGCTACACCGGGGTGGAATTCTATATTGGCCCTGATGCCTACTACGCATGGATTCGTGTTGGTGTTCCACTGGTCGGAATTCATGGGGGATACATTTATGACTACGCTTGGGAGACACGCGCTGGCGTTCCGATTCTGGCGGGCACAGTGCCCGAACCGTCCGCTTGGGCTTTGTTCGGGTTCGGAATCTCGGTGCTGGTCTTTTCGAGAAGGAGATGTTTGCACTGAAGAGAACCGTTTGCACTTTGGTAGTGCGATGGCAGTTGGCTGTCGCTGTCTTTGGGCAGGGCACGATCGTGTATCAGCAATTCGACATTCCAACGTCCAACGGATGGCCGGTGATCGGGCTGCCGAGCAATCCATACAACTTGGACATGGACGGCAACGGCAGGACTGATTTTGTCTTCCAAAGCGGGCAGCCCGGCTTCGCGATATTTCCGCAGACCGGAGCGGTAGTTCTGGCCGCCCCTGCCCGGAGTCTGGATTTCAATTCGTATGGGCTGCCTCTGTCTGCCGGGCAGCAGATTGATTCGCTCACGCCTGTGGGCACGTTCTGGGATTTCAGCGTCAACGGCTCGCTGCTTACATCCGCTAGAAACAACGGTGCGATTGGTTTGTTCACTGGCCAAGTCGCGCATCTGGGCGTGCAGTTCACTCGCAACGCGGAAACTCATTACGGTTATCTTTACTTGGATGTGAGTTTCGTCGGAGCGAATGCGGGCAACCTGCTGGCGCTGGCTTGGGACACGCGACCAAACGCTGCGATTGTTGCCGGTGCTGTGCCTGAGCCGTCAACTTGGGTTTTGTTGAGCGTCGGAGTGTTGGCGATTGGCATGCTTCGTCGGCGACGCTGAAAGGATTTCTCCCTGCCTGCACGCGCTTGACGTGAGGCCGGGGCGTGGCGTCTGTCAGACCGTCACCCCTTCGCCGCGGTTCTGCTGCACCTGCTGCCCCTGAGAACGGGCCACTGCCCTCCGGGCCTGACGGGCGATTTGCGCGATGACGTTCTCCTTCTGGTCCTCGGGGAGGTCCTTCACGAGAAGGTCGTAGGCGCGCTTCATCTCCGGGTTGCGGTTGATCTGCTTCAGAACGCCTTCGCGGATGCGCTGCTGACGGTCGAGTTCGCGCACCTCGTTGAGGACGACGGTGCGTTCGAGCCGCTCGCGGGGCATCGCCTGGACGTAGGCCCAATACTTGGGGTTGTCTTTGATGTAGGCATCAATCTTCGTATCCACTTCGGGATTGCTCCGGAACGTGGGCTGATCGGTGGGGGCGGCATTGCCGCCGGCGCTCGGTGGCGCTGAGGATTTCGGTTTGCTCATAACGATTCGTGTTTTGTTGTTGGTTAGCGCGGCATCTGCCGTGTTCGCCGACGCAAGGCGGAGTAACCGCCTCGCTCCGGCAAAGTGTTTTCATGGTTTCGGAACGTCGGGTGATTCAGGAGCGAACGCGGGAACGTCGTTCGTGGCTGGCGGCGGTGACGCTGAAAGCCGTTGAAGTTCCCGGCCAAACTCCACCACTCGTTGCTCGTTGGTCGCAAGGCGCACGTTCAAGAGAGCGTTGTTTCGGGCCACAGTCCTCATCTCCGTGAACAACGCCTGCAACTCACCGTAGGACTGTCCGAGTTTGGTTGCTTCGAGCATCACACGAGCGGTCGTTTCCCGCTGGCGATTCATCTCAGCGATCAGCACATCGTTGGTGGGCGGCGGAGCAAACGCGGCATCTGGCGGCGGATTCAGCAGATTGGCCGTGTTCAGCGGGCCAGGATGCAGATTCCAACGCGCGGAAACTTCGATCCGATAGACGGGGTGTTGTTCGTGCATCGCCTCCGGGTGGTTCGGATCAACGTAGCGACCGATGTGGTAGGCGCGGACAACCTCGCCGTAGCGAACGGCCTCGACCGGCTCGACGGCCGGCGGCGATGAGGGGCGGACGACAAGTTGCGGGCGCGAGGCGCACGAGGCCACGAGCACGAGTGGAATGAGTGCGAGATATTTCATGGTCAAAACATCGGGGTTGAGTTTGGTGCAGCCGCGTCCGGGATTGGTGTATGACCTACACCGAATGCAGCGGTTGGGAGAAAGGCCGGAGAGTTGGTTTTGTCCTCCTCGGCGAAGGGTTTCAGCGTGCCGCCGATCACGGCCTCGCTGCGGTCAATGGTTTGGAGCACGTAGAGATAGAATTGCTTTCCGCTCGGCACGCGGACGTAAAAACCGTCGCGCTGAATCGCTTCGTAAATGCGCTGCGCATAAACCGAGAGAACTTTCTGCGCGCCTTCAAATGGCGCATTGGCCAGCGAGGGGCTGTTGATCGGGCCGAAAACCGTTTGCTGTTTCTCCGTCAACGCGCCCGCCGCGCCGGAAAGAAACGTCGCAGCGAAGAGTTTGATATCCGCCATGTTGTCGGACTTGATGACGCGTCCGCGCAGCCCAGCGCTGCCGTCCGTGATGCCCCAGCCTTCCTGGTCGCCGGAGAATTCGCGGTCCAGCGCGATGGCCTTCAGGCGAAGCTCCTCGCCGCCTTGCCAGACCAGCGTCCAACTGCTGCCGCTGGCGATGCGCTCGCGATGCCGGTCGGTTTGCGCCGAGCCGTGGACTTCCGTTCCGGCGGGAATCACCAACTTGCCCCCGTGATAGATGTTCTCGGTCACGAGGCCAACGATGGGAGTTTGGATCGAAGCCGAGTCCACCGTGATGACCGTTTCGCAAGGAATCAGCCGTCCATACGGCGCGTAGATCGAGCCGAGCGATTTTGGTTCAGCAACACCCACGCTGGCGTCGGCGAACAAACTGATGGGCGCGAGCTGAGGCGCAGGCGGCTCTGGTTTGGGCTTCTCGGTGACAACTTTTGGCGGCTCGTTTGTCTTGGATGGTAACGGCTGCAGCTCCGGCTTGGGCGTCGGCGGGCGGAACGGTTGCATCGGCCGCTCAATGCTCTGCACCACCTGGGGGCGGTCGGTAGCGTTCGTTGTCAGGTTGCTGACACGAACATCCATGTCGCCAGAACCTGATCGGTCGCGGAACACGCTGAACAGGAACAAGCCGCCGCCGAATATCACGGCGAACAGAACCAGCTTGCCGCTGCGGGTTTTGAAGAAATTCAGGAAATCGCGGGGTTTCATGGGTTAGTAGGTTTAGCGTTGGGCGCATTTGTCTGCTCCAGTTCTGCAATCGTGCGACGGAGCGCCTCGCGGGCGCGGGCTTCCTCCTCTGGAGTCATTTCGGTCAGTTGTGAGGGCGATTGCGCTGGTGGCGGCTGTAGCGATGGCGATGTGGACTGCGTTGTACTCGTCGGCGCTGTAGGCAACCGACTCACCAGCACGCTGAACTCGTTCTTGAGGGAGAGTTCGTTACGTCCGCCATCCGGCGTGCCGGTAACGGCGAAATACACCGTGCTCGCCGATTTCGCGGGGAGCAAACCGGGCGCGTCGCTTATGGATTGGAAGTAAAGCCGGTTGCCAACGCGCACGCAGAAGCTCTCCGGCAGATAGCGGATCTCCCGCTCAGACTTGCTTCGCAGCGTGACATGAAAAACGAGCGTGTCTTCCGGGTTGAAACGGAACACCTCCTCGACGCGAATCTCGTAGTCATTGAAATCCGTGATTTGCGGTTGGTCACCAAACACCCTTGCTTCAGCGCCTGCCACTGCCTCCGGTTGCTGCTTCTTGAGCAACGGGAACGCCTTTGCCTTGTCCAGCAAAGCAAGCAATCGCGTCGGCGTAACCTGCGGCGCGGATTGGACTGTTTCCGCTGTCGTCGTCCGATCTTCGAGGTTGAGCGCCAGTACGGGTGTATCGCTCTCCACCAACTCGAAGACATAGGTGCGCTTGTTCCAACGAAGGTTCAGGTTCGTCGCCGCCTTCCGGGCCAGCGCGCGGACGGACAGGAACGATGAGCCTTTCGTGTGCGCCAGTTGGAATTGCCCTGGCGTCTTGCCGTCGGCAGTCACGCCCACCGCGTCAATCGCTGAAATCGGTCCGGGCAGGCTGATGGTGGTGACCCGGTTCGTTGCCACGGGCACGGTAACAACAACCCGCTCGTCGAGCGTGATGCGCTGGATGGCTTCGGGCGGTTCGGCAAGCGCGAGCGTTGCCGAGGAGGAGCATTGAGCCTGTTTTCATAATCACAGGCACGGGATACCACGCAGCCGCACGGCGAGGGTGTGGCTGCTACACAACTCGCGCGATGAATCGCAAAGGCGAGTTCAGTGCCACGGCCCGCCGGGCTAATCCAGCGCAGAAGGCCAGCCACAATCGCAAAACGCCGTCTTGCCGAGATTTCCCACTTCTGGTTGAATTCCGTCCGTTCGGAAAGACAACGTATGTAACCACGAGAACCACAACTGATTTGCGGCTTCGGCTGCTGTTCAACACACGAAACGGACAATTTCGGAAAGCCCACTGCGCTCGAAATGCAGTGGGCACAGCAAGAACAGCTACTCGGAGCACGCCCAGAACGGGCGTGCCCGAAAGCGTTTCTTGCTGGGCATGTCCGTGCCTGTGTTGAGGCGTGAGTAGGTCACGCCCCTGTAGTCTTCAGCACCGGTGTTGAGAATCCTCGTGACGGACGGTCGGAAACTGAAAAAACCAAGAAATGAAAGCTGAAGAACCATGAAAGCCATCAAACAAATCATCGGTACGGTGGCTGTGGGATGTGTTCTCGCCCTCAGCACCACGTCAAACCTGCAAGCACAAGACCAAAAATCCCCACCCGGGACGTATTACTCGGCCAAAGACCCGGACTTTGTTCCGCTCCCGTTCAACCGCTACCCCGAATTACCGGTCGTCGAGGTTGAGCCAGGAATCTTTGTGGTGGACGACACATCGATTCCCGACACGCTGGAGCAAATTGTTTCAAGGAAACTGCGACAGGAGGCGGCCGATTACGCCAAGCAACTCGCAGCCAACCCTGCCTTGGCGCAAGCAGTACGAGAGGCGCAAGAGAAGGCAACTGAGGCAGCGCGCCAGGCGCAGTTCGCGAGTGAGTTTTTGCCGTGGCTGCATCACGACATCGTTGCCCCGGACGGGACACTTCCAACTTTGGACGACCAGCTCGCCACGCAAACGGCGAACTTGCAGGCACTCTCCGAAGCCTTCGCTGTTCAGGCGAAGCAGAATCGTCAAGCCGTTACGGAATTCCTGGCAGGCAGTGGGTTTGACAAGTTCTCGAAGCTCGAAGATGGCGGGGTGAGCGCCGTTGTTGCAGTTGAAAACGGTTTGCCGCGGGCGGTGGCGACATGCAACACCCTGGCGGCGGACACGGTTGGCACGGATGAGCTTTGGCCGGGGGGAAACACCGGTTTCAACCTCACCGGTACAAACGTGGCTATTGGCCTGTGGGATGGCGGCGACGTCCGAATTACTCATCGTGAGTTATCAACCAATGGCGTGCGAGTGACCGACATCGACGGACCGAGCACGTTGGGAACAAACGACCACCCGACTCATGTTTCGGGGACGCTCGCCGCGTACGGGGTTACCAATCGCGCTCGCGGCATGGCCCATCGCGGAAGAATTCTTGCGGCGGATTACATCGATGATTTCGTGGAGATGCCGACCGCAGTCGCGACAAACGGATTTCGAGTTTCCAACCATTCCTACGGCAATCAAGCAGGCTGGGGTTACGCCAGCATCGGCGGAACGATTTACATGGTCTGGTGGGGAGACATCGTGGTTAATCAAAACCAAAGTCACTTGTTTGGGTTCTACAGTGGGGCATCTCAGACGATTGACCAAATCGCCAACAACGCTCCCACGTATTTGCCGGTTTGGGCGGCAGCCAACGAGCGCGGCTCTGCCGGAGCGCCCATCTACTCGCCTGCCTTTGGCTACTACACGTTTTCCAATGGAGTCACAATCGTCTCGACCGCGAGCCGGCCAAATGATGGAGACGCCGGCGGCTATGACACGCTCACGGAACAGGCGTCCGCTAAAAACATCTTCACGGTCGGGGCGGTGAACGGCATTACCAATGGCTACGCGGGGTCAAACAGCGTCGTGATGAGCACGTTCAGCAGCTTCGGGCCGACGGACGATGGCCGTATCAAGCCGGACGTGGTCGCTGATGGTGTGAACCTCTACTCGACCGTCGCAACAAATGACAGCTCCTACGCCACGTACAGTGGCACAAGCATGGCCACACCGAACACCTGCGGTTCGTTGGCGCTTCTGATGGAGCTTCACACCCGGCTTTACGGCACAAACCAGCCCATGCTGGCGTCAACGCTAAAGGGGCTGGCCATCCACACCGCCGACGAAGCCGGGTCTGCTGCCGGGCCGGACTATCGGTTTGGCTGGGGACTGCTGAACGCTCGTAAGGCAGGACTGCTTGTCCAAAGCAATTACGCGAGCGCTTCGCTCGCGCACATCAAAGAAGTGAGATTGACTGGAGGCGACTACATCGAATTTCCGGTGGTGAGCGCCGGTGCGCAGCCGCTCATTGTGACAGCGCAGTGGAATGACCCGGCTGGGACACCTCCAGCCGTGTCCCTTGACCCGACGAATCGGATGCTCGTTAACGACCTCGACTTGCGGATATTTGCACCAAACGGCACGACGAACTTTCCGTGGGTGCTTAATCCCGCCAATCCCACCAATGCGGCAACCACGGGCGACAACATCCGGGACAACGTCGAGCAAGTTCTCATCTCGACTCCAGCAACGAATGGCATTTATACGATCCGACTCACTCACAAGGGCACGAATCTCGTGGCAGGAACAGCGGGAGCAACGAATGAGCAATGGGTTTCGATCTTCGTTTCGGGTAACATAGCGCAGGCAGCGCCGCCGCTTCTGATAACGAGCATTGCCATGTCGAGTTCAAACACGGTTGCGCTGAAATGGGACTCGGTTGTCGGCCGTGTGTACCAGGTGCAACACCGAAACGATGTTGCAACCGGTGCGTGGTCCAACAGCACCGGCGAAATCAGTGCGACCAAGACGAATGTTGCTGTCAACCTGTCCGTACCAGGCGGAGTGGACACACGGTTCTATCGTGTGGTACAGTTGCGGTGATTTGTGAAGGCAATGCTGCACAGAATATGGGGCTGGCGCTGGCCGGGGCTGGCGCTGGCCCTTGTGCTTTCCCATTCGCCCGCCTTGGCGCAAGGCACTATTGCCTACACGCGCCTCAGCACGCCGAATCCTGACCCCAATTTCCCCTGGGATTATCAAGGAATGCGGCTGAACGGGCTTTACCCGCAGTCGTACAATCTCGACTTTAACAGCGATGGCACGGCGGAGTTTGTCATTTATGCCTCCGGGCCACTCTCCACCCGCGGATTCACGATGTGGGGACTCGGGCAGAATCGCGTGTGGAGCTACCATCCGACAGAGAGTTGGTTTACGGTCGCCATGAATGCCGGGGAGACTATTGGGCCGAGCATGACGTCACCATGGTATGAATGGTATCAAACAGAGTACTTTCCTTCCGGCGAACCTCGCGGTTCGACTTTTTGCAGTTGCGTGGGCGAAATCGGATGCCTTGGCTTCTATGCAGGTCTGGACTCCGCGTACGCTGGTTTGGAGTTTCAGTTGGACGGCCAAACGCACTACGGGTGGCTGCGTTTGGGTGCGCCCATACCTGAACTAAACGGCGGCTGGATTTATGAATACGCTTACGACACTCGGCCCGGGGCTACGATACTCGCCGGCACAGTACCAGAGCCGTCTGCCGCTGCCCTGCTCGCCTTGGCGAGCGCGGCCCTCTGCTTTTTCAGACGCAGGAAGTGAGTGTGCAGCCATGTTCAAGAAAAAGCAGAGTGTGGCCGTGGTGCTGCTGATGAGCCTGCTCCCGTGCGGCAATGGTTGCTCTGCTCAGAGCACGGCTGTTTACCGTCAAGGCCCAGTTACCTTGGACCAGTCCTCCGCAGACCTCGATCTGAATCTGGATGGCGTGCCTGATTTTCGATTCAGTGGCGGGACAGTGGCCAGCCTGCCAAGCCCCGGGCTGCCCTCCACTTCGACACCTTATCTCGACACGTTTGCCTTCAACCGAAACGACTACCTGATGGACTCTGAAGGTCGGATCGTGCTCAAACAGACGGGCGTCACGCTTGGCCCGCAGACCGCACCGGGCGAAAGCTGGGGACACCGCGATTCGGAATCACAAGCAATTGCGTATGCCTCTGGCAATGCTTGGCCTGGATTCAGCGGCAAACCACCGGAAGCATATCTCGGCGTCCGCTTCCTTTCCAACGGCGCTGTGCATTACGGCTGGATTCGCTTCGTCGTTCCGCAAACAAATCCGCCGTCCACTTTTCCCGTGATTGCCGATTGGGCTTATGAATCCCGCACGAACACCCCGATTCGTGCCGGAGCAGGGCCGAAAAAACCATGAGGTGCTTTCTCACCATGGCAGCATTTGCGGTTTGCGTTCAGATAGCGCAAAGCCAAAGCACAATCGCCTATTTTCCAGGGCCGGTGTCCCCGTACCTGGAATTCCCCTACTTCGGGGCTACCGATTTGAATGCGGATGGTGAATCGGACTTGCGTTTCACCTTTGGCATGACGCTTTGCACGACGGATGTTCCAACCAGCGCCTGCTGGACGCCGTACTACTTTACCGCGTTGAGCACCAATCAAATCACGATGGCCGGCGGCAACCTCGCGCTTTTCCCAGCGGGAACACTTATCCGCTCAACCGGCGTAACGAACGGCGCTTGGAACACGCCCGGCGGTTCGGGATATCTGATGGGTTTCCATTGGAACTACGACCGGTTTACGGACACCTACAGCACTCGGTGGAGCGGTCCGCTGGCGGATCAACCCGACAGCTATCTCGGCATCCTCTTCCACGCAGCGGACTGCGTGCATTACGGCTGGGTTCACGTCGCGCTGCGAGGTTCGCCCGTGATCGTGGATTGGGCCTATGAAACGCGGCCAAACACTGCGATTCGCGCCGGGGCAAAGCCGGTGAGCGTGCCTCAAGCATCGCCTGAAATCGCTCGCCCTGGTCAAATCCGCCTGAAGTGGCATTCCGAAATCGGGAAGGGGTATCAGGTTCAAGCGAAGGACAATTTGAACGTACCACTTTGGACGAACCTCGGTTTTGTGGTTGTCGGCACGACGACGAACGCGGCGGTGGACATTCCAATTACAGGTGAAGCGAAGTTCTTCCGCATAGTTGAAGCTGATTGACACCCCTTTGCCTCCGTCGCGGACAGCGCGAGCAGGCTAATGGGTGATTTCATATTTGAAGTCGCCGACAGCGGTGGGGAAACGACCGTTGGCAGCCATGTTGGGGTTGCGGAGCAGACGGAGACTCAGTTTGAAAGTGAACGCCTCGGAAAAGGCCTTCTCTTGGAAGATTCCTGTGCGGATCACCTGGCCATACACTGCGACCAGCACCTCATTTTCGCGGGTGGCGAGAATTTCAATCTTCGCAATCTCCGGCTTCTGGTGCAGTTGCTTCGCGCGAAACTCCACTGCCTCGCGCGTGCGATGCTCCCGGGCCTTCTCCAAAGCCGACTTCAGGAACATTTGCCGGAGCAATTCGGGGTGATCGAAATCCTTTGGGTTGCGTTGGAGAAAAGTGACTGTCGCAAGCTCGGCCTGTTGCGCGTGCAAATCCTTCGCCTCTGAGAATTGAAGCAGCGGGCTGACGTAGTAGGTCTGCGCCGGGTCAATGATGACAACGCGCTCGCGTTGCTTGAATTGATTGATGATGTGGTAACGGTCGAGCGCTGCCGCAACGGACACGGCGACGGCCACGAAGAACCAGAACCACGGCAGTCGGTCGCGCTGCGCAAAGAGCTGCGTCGGATCGAATTTCTTGCGGGCAAGGCGCGCGGGAGTTGCGCCGTTGCCGGTGGAAGTTTCACGAGGGCTGATTTCGGTGGGTTGCATAGGTTCAGTAGTAATGGCCTTTGGTCTTGGCAATGAGTTCGCGCACAGCCTTGTCGCCGGTAATGTCGTCGCCCGGTCGCCCACGAGCGGAGCGCGGCGGCAGGCCCGAACCGGCGATGATGATTGCTCCGGCGCTGCCATGTCCGGCGGCGCTGGACAACGTGCTGAGGATTGCGGCCATGCCTGCCGTGCCGGCGGTCACGGCGGGCATACCAATGGGAGCGGCGACGGCGGCTGCACCTGCGGTGGTGGCGGCGGTTTGCAGGAAGCTGCTGAAAGCTCCGCCGATGAGTTGGCCACCCGCGAGTTCGCCAGCCGCGATGACTTTCTGAATCACGAGCGGCGCGGCAATCGTGCTGAACACAATCCAGAATGCCACCACTGCCAGCCCGAATGTCGCCTGCAACGAATAGAGCTGCGCGGTCGGGTCAAAGAACCGGATGGATTGGTCCGTCATGAAATCGAGAATCCCTTGGGTGATGAGCGCGGCGACAGCCCAGCCGAGCGGCCAAAGCAACACACCCACGATGTGCATGAGGTAACGGCTGCCGATGGAGCGGAGCGGTCGGATCGCCATGAAGCCGATGAGCAGCGGCGAAAGAGCGTAAGCCGAGAACAGGATGAATTTCTGAATGATGTAGGCCCAGAACAGCAGCAGTGCCGCGAAATAACCAATCAACCAAAGAATCCCGGAAATCAGCAACTCGACGGTGAAGGCGTTCAGGTCGCCCAGGATGTCCCACCACGAGCGGTCACTGCCGGTGTCGCGGCGCACTTCGAGCAGGTGGCTGTATTGCTCCTGCACTTGGGATGGGTCAACGCCGAGGCCGTCGAGGATGGACGTTTGGAGGATGCGCTGTGCCTCGTTGCCCCATTGCGGAAGCATAACGAGCAACGCGGTCAGCACGAACAAACGCACCATGTGCAGGATGAGCGTCTTGCCCGTGAAGCCGTGCAAGACCTGAAGAATCGTCCCGACGATGAACAACATGAACGCGACGATGCGCAGCAACTCGTGCAGTTCGGCGCACTTCTGGAGGAACGTCGGGAAGAGTTGTTCAAAGGTTGCCATACGTCGGGACGATTTGAGGTTGGGGTTACGGAGTCGGGAACGCGGTGGGCGCGTTCATCAGGCGGAACGTCTGGCTGTATTTCGTCACCGCCTCGGTGAACTCGGCGTGCTGCTGTTCCTTCTTCGCCTCGGCCTGGCGTTGGGCTTCGTTGCGATTGGCGATGTCCTGCACCAAGGCCGCCGTGGTCGCCTGACTGATTTCGTATTCCGTATTGTTCAGCGCGGCGGACAGCCCGGTGAGAACTCCCTGCAACTTCTGCACCTCGGCGTCGGTGGTTGCGCTCTTGAGCGCCTCGGTTGTCCGGGCGATTTCCGCCTTTAACGCAATCCGCCGGGCACTCGCGTCGGCGGCGACAGCGAGGTAGTTGTCCGTCGTTTTCTGAACGGCGGCGACCGGCAGATACGGTGCTTCGCGGCGAGTGACCGTCGCTCCATTCGGCGTGGTGAACGTCGTGCCAATGCTGGAGAACAGACCATTGGCGTTGTAGAGCATGGCGTCGCCCGCGTCCACCGCACCTTCGAGCGCCGTCAGCGTCTGGCCGAGTTCGGTCTTGCGCAGGTCAGTCACGAGCGGTTGAACCGTAGTCAGCAGGACCGCCTTGGGATCGCCGAACAGGCTCTCGTAGTGTTTGAACTCGTTAAGTTGGTCGGTGAGCGTTTGAATCTGCTGCACCTGGTTCTGGATCATCTGGATGTATTTCGCGATGTTCTGCGCCTGCGCCATGATCTGCTGCATGTTCATGGTCGGGTCATACACGATCCACTGCGCGCGGGCGGAGATTGTGACGCCGAGCGTGACCAGTGTGAGTGCGATGAATTGTTTCATGGTGTGCCTTTCATTTTGTTGTTGCTGTCGGCGGCAACACGCCGCCAATCACGCAAGAGGATTTACCACGAAGGGAAGAAGGGGTGGTGTATCAGCTACACAAGACGCGGAGAAGTCCGAAGCACCGAAAACGGAGTGAACGCAACGAAGTCGAATTCAATCCGCGTCCCGAATACCGAGGTGACACAAGACATCCACAATCTGTCCGGGAAACAGCGTGCTTCAGCCGCGACACCCCGCTATTCTACAATCATGCGAATTCCGCTGAACGTGGCCTTCATTCTTCTTGTGGCTGGCTGCTCCGCCGAGCCGGATTGGGTGATGGTATCCAGCCGCGATATTCCATCGCCCGACGATCAATACTTCGCGACAGTTTTTGAGATGTGCTGTCATTGCACCACGGGTGACTTCCCGCAAGTTTCCTTGCGGCGACCGGGAGACAAACTCGGACTGCGTGGGAATGTGCTTGCCGGTGGACCGGGTGATCAGTTTATGGCTCGCTGGTTGTCGGCGACCAATCTGGTTGTGGAATACCAAGTGAGCGGCCCGTGGTCTTCATACCCTTCGACGACCAACATAGACGGAGTGGCGATTACGTTTAACAGACTTGGGGCGGCAAACGAGAAGTCGGATCAGCCTTAATCCGATGCCTTGCGCAACCATCCCGCAGGATGTCGCGGTTCAGTTACGAGATAGTGGCCATTGCTTACAACGAGCGACAGCTTTTGACGTGTGTGGCCAAGGATATTCTGCTGGATGATTTCAATCGTGTTTGTGCCCGCCTCAGTAACGATTCCGACATGCCCATATTTCGTGTCTGTGAAAACAAGCAAGTCGTCCGGACGCGGTTTCTCAGTTGAACCATTTCGATACTGGACAAGGCCACGGCGAGGATTGAGCGCACCATCAGGAAGTTTGTCATCGAAGAAACTTTTGGCGTGTCCCATCACGTCCAGCATCTTGTGACCCTTCGCATCATGGTAGAACCGTTTGATGAATTCCACGCATTGCCATTTCTGGCCGTAGTAGTAACCGTCCTTAGCGTAGTGCCGTCCGTAGCTGCGGAAAAACAGGAGACCATTATCGTAAACTGGCACGCCGCGATACTTGTCCAAGACGTTGCCAACTCTCTTTGCGTTCCAAAAGACCAAAGCGGCAGTTCCGCATGAAATGATGAACCCGACGATCAGAATCTTGCGAGCATGGCGACGCATCTATTTTGAATCCATGATTGGCGCGTACAGCCCGGCTTCTTCCGTTTCTCCGGATTTGGATTTGAACACTGCAAGTATGGACGCGATTGGGTAGATGTCGGATTTCACTGCGGCGGCCAAAGGCAACGGTTGGCCGGGGAGGTAGTATTCGATGGTGATGTCCTTCAACTCAATTTCAGAAATGCCGCCTTTCGGATATTCGTTCATCAGGTCTGAAAGAACTTGCCCGCGTTTGATCTGCTTTAACAACTTCGAGATGCTTATCAGTCGGTTTGTAGCCACCGGCTCAATCACCGGCCATGTCAGATTGAAGCTGCGCAACTGCCCGTTCACGCCTAGATTCAGCGCGATTCGATCGTCGTTAATGGAGTTGAACGGAAAATCAGATATTGCGCGGCAGATTTCAACTTCCCGTGAAACAACGGATTTCACCGCGCCGCCAAAACTAAAGTTCTCGCCGGTTCGGTTTCGCAAAAAAAGCGACCCATCCGCTTGCCGTTCCATTTCGTTTGTAGTGATGCCAAATCCTCCCGCCTGACGGAACAACTGCGCCTGAATGGTATCAAAACTTGGAACGGCGTCAGGCGAGGTCATTTCTCGGCCTCTTTCGCCGCTCTTCACCATAATCCGCCCCTCGCCAGGACTGACAATGAAATAGTCGAACCGATCTTGACTAACCAAGCGGATGCTATCCGCCGTCACGGCTCGATTTGTGCCCTTCGGCAACAGATCGGCAATGTTCGTGCCGGCAAACGTGGACTGATTCAGCAACATTTGCAGACCCGCGACCGAAAACTCGCGAACCTGGTCGGTGTATCTGTAAACCGGCAGTTTCTTCGGCAATCGTGCGAGCCGCTCTCGCGGGATGTGGTTGACCAGCTTGAAATCCTGCGCTGGCAACGCCACCCCGCGAAGCGGCATGGTGAACTGATTTGTGCCGGCATGTGCAGCAACACACAACGACACAAACCCCAGTATGAACATACGCTTCATGGATAGACCTGCTGTTTTCTGAGGTCGACATCGAACCAGTCGTAGCTGATGTTGCCGCCATATCCCCAAATGGAATCGTTGAGCGTATTCCAACTGCCACCCATCAGCGTGGTTCGATGCACGGTGGTCATGTGCCGAGTCCCCATCGTAAGTTTGAACTTCCACGACTTCGCCGTTTGTGTGTCAGCCGCTCGGGCTGCATCGCACCATGCTTCGAAAATTGTCATTGGCGCGCCGTTAGTTGTCGTCCATCCATGCATGTTGGCGGCAAAACGCGAGCCGAAAACCGGGTGGATGAACACGCCTTCTTCAGAGCCAAGCAGCAGCCGCATGTTCGGTGGCATTGGGAGCAGAAATTTCGTCCACATGTCGGTGAAATCCTGCTGCCGCAGGCTGTTGCAGCCATACAACGCCATCCACTTGAGTGGATCAGGACGGCCAATTTGTCCGAGGTCAAACTGCGGTAAAGCTAACCAACTATAGGTCGCGGTGGAAACATCGGAATTGTAGAGAGGCAACCACGAATGCGTTGCGCCGTAGGACGAACTATTGCGAGCCGCAGTCATGTGCCCGACGTAAAGGCCAAAATCACAATTCGACGCAAACTTTCCGGCGCGGCCGGCAGCGTAGAGGATATTCGTGGGGCGAAGGCTATTGTTGCCCAAATAGAAGCTCGTCCGCCACCCTCCTAATCCCATGTTGATCGAAAACCAATTCGCTATCGTGGCACTGTTCACTATTGGCCCGTAGGGCGGCGTGTCGCCAGAAATGACTCCGCCCGCAGGTGAAGCGAAATGATTGCCGTTCGGGTGGTGGCCTTGAAATCCGATTCCAACAGTGCCGGCAAATCCCATGAACAAGCTACCCGGGAAGCGAAGCGGCGTGCTGGTTGTATAAACCGCATCAGGCCAATTCGCATCCAACGGGCCATTCTCCTGCGTTCCCTCACCCAGCAACATGCCAGAGAGCTTTTGAAGGAACTGCTCCTGAATTGCCTCTGAGATTTGAATCTCCATCGGTGGATGAGGTCCGTGAACGACCTCCCAAGGGACAGTCACCCACACGCCGTTGGTCAGGATTCGCTCGGGTGGCATTGGCGGCGTTTTGACGAAGTACGAAGTTAATCCCGCCATCAGAGCTTCCTCGGCTGACGATGGAAACAGTTTCTCTTCCTCTTCTGCTGCCGACTCTGCAAGTGCGGATGTGGGCGGGTTCAGACTCGGAATTGTCAGGGTCTCTCGGACGCTGGAATTGGTTCGACTGAACTGCACGGCCGCGCTGGTGCGCTTGTAGTCGGCAGCGGGGTCAACCGCCGCAACGGCTATTCCACTAGTGGCCGCAGCCGACATCATGGCCGCTCCACCCCCTCCGCCGCTGGTCAAACTGAGTGGGCCATATTGTGAAGGGCGGGCCTCGATTATGTAATCGTAATAGCCGAATGGCAGCGGGAAGCCGGATTGATCGTTGCCATCCCATGCTGCGTAACAGGATGCTCCCTGTCCTTCAAACCAGCGGACTGGCGTATCTTGGTAATCCACGACCGTCACCCGCCAATACGAATCTTCCGCAAAGACGGCGGTGACTTCCTGCGTTTGTCCCTGACTTGGATCAAAATAGGGAACGGCGACGAAGAACTGCGAAATGTAGTTTGCAAAAGTTGCAGCGACTGAACCAGACACCCCGATCCCTTGGACCGCGTTGTTGGTCGCCACAGTGTCATCGTCGGTGATCGTTTCCCCCGTATCCACGGTTGTCAACACGGCGTAAATCTCGTGCTGGCCATTCGGCCATTCGGTCGTATTGATCCACACGCTGAAGTTTTCAGTATCCCTCGAATGAACTCTCTGACCGTCCACGAATACGCCTACCGAAGACATTTGCTGGTTCGTGTTGGCGTAAGAAACCGCGCCTGTCACGGATAGCCAACCGGAAATCGGATTTGTTTGAGAAAGTGAAATCAAAACCGTTGGCGTGCCGTCCGTTGCCTGGCCGACCTTTTGGACTCGGTAGAATCGCTGGGGTTGAAAAACAGGATGCAGAACACGCGGAATCCAGCGCGTGTCGCCAACGTCCAGCCATTCGGCGTTCGTCCCCCTCGACGCACACTCCGCCTCACGAATGATCCATTGAAGACCTTGCGGGCCTTCAGCTTCGAGGGCATCCGCCGATTCCACTTGATACACAGCGCCGGTTTCAGCGTTCCACCGCAACAAAACTGTGCGGTAGTCGTCTGAGCGAACGACCGGCGTTTGGATGACGAGTTGAGCTTGGAGGTTGGGAATGATGCCACACACGAAAGCAACTCCCACGATCAAGCGTCCCAATGTTTGTCTGATCGTTTTCATGTTTTCCCTTTTCAATATGGTTTGTTGCCGAGCTTTTGCCCGGACTCGAACCTCCTACGAACTATCAGAGAGAATGCCCGCCCAGCAGACTCCCTCCGAGGCCACCACCACGCGGCCCAGGCTGAAATGCACCGGGGCGCGCAATTGCTCGCGCATCGAGGTGAATTCTGGCCTTGAAACTGTGTGGTAGTGTTTCGGAGAGATTCGAGTCCTCGCAAACGCGAAAGACCCGGACCGGAAGAACCTCATTCCGGTTCTGAGAAAGAACTACCACTCTTTTAGCAAACGCCCGTCCAGACACAAGCCGCGTATTGTCAAAGATTGGCGGCGATTCGTCGGCCATTTCTTGCCACAGGCGAGACAAAATGGGCGACCCAACTGATTCTTCTGATTGACCGTTCTTTCTGCGTTAGACTTTTGAACCCAATACACCTCTTGCCCTCGCGGGTCACTCCTCGATGCGGAGGAGTTTTATTGATGGTTGGAACGTTACCCCGTCAATCCGCTGTTCCGGCAGTTGCACGGGGTAAAGTCGGACGCTGCCAACTTGATTGCGTTGTCGCTGCATGGAGACGTAGAGCCAATACTGCTGCTTCACGGCGTCGCTCTTGCCTTTGTCGTAGCCGGTTGCGTAAGCCTTCTCGGCCTGTTTCTTAGCGGCGTAATGCAGCGTCTCGCTGAGGATGACTCCGCCCGCCGCGCCCGCGGCGGTGGCAAGTGGATCGCCGTTGGAGAGTTCATGGCCGAGGTATGCGCCGCCCGCGCCGAGCGCGACATCGCTGATGGGGCGCGTGGCGGCGCAACCGGCGAACAAGCCAGCCACAAGGCCGAGAAGGATAAGTTTGGGTGCGTTTGTGATGAGTTTGGTTTTCATGGTGTTCAATGGTTCTTGGTTTCGCCGTCTTTGCGGCGGTTGGCGTGGTGGATGATTCCATCGACGACACTCGGACTCTGGCGCAGCTCGCGCGCACGCCGGTCGAAGTGTTCTCCGCTCGAACTGGAGCAGTAGAGCATCTCCGGTGACGCGACGTTGTGGACCGTGCCGCACAGATTTCGCGCTGAGTCCGTGTGCAGGTAGGTGAATGGCGAATACTTCTGGCCGGTCTGGTGGTCGGGCAGCGGATAATTCATGATCGCGTGCTGCGTGACCTCCGGGAGCGCGATGTCCTTGCCCATATCGTCCAAGTCCGCGCGGTCGTTCTGGCGCATGATGAAAAACTGACGGCTGTTGCCGAAGACGGCGGAACGGATGCGCGACGCTTTGAACCGGGCATATTGCTGAACGATGGAGATGTTCCAGCAATTGAACTTGCGAAGCTGGGCGTAGCTCTCTTGCACGATTTCCTGGCCGCCCGGAATGTCGAGGAATCGCGCGACTTCCTCGTAGATGTTCCGCTTCCGCAAGGCCCGCGGCAGGGTCATGATGTGCTTGCGCGCGTGGTTGGTAATGAGGAAACCGGCTGCGGCCTTCAGTTCCTTCGCCGATTCCGGGATGTAACCCAACTCGAAGTGCGCTATTTTGCCGGTGAGCGACAGATTGCTCGTGCCGTCGAAGAGGCAGCCGTAATTGCCGTCGCGACACCACGGCAGGATGAGGGTCGCAATCTCCATGATCTGGTCGCGCTCCGCGCCCATCGGATCGAGCATCATCAACTCTTGAAGCATCCGGTGCGTTGGGAACTCGTCGGGGGTGAAATAGGCAAAGGCGAGATTGCGGACTTCCTTGCTGGTCTTCGGGTCTTTGAGAAACTTCAACGCCTCAGCTTCGACGAACTGGTTCAAATACGTTTGCGCCTCGTCGGCGTGACTCGCCCTCCAGTCGCGAAAGTCGGCAAAGGCTTCGAGGCTGGTCGCACCGGGCGGCATTCGCTCGGCGCGGAATTGCTGGAGCGCCAGCGCGTGCCGGGCGATGTCGAGCAACTGGTCGTGGCGCTTCTTCTGCCAATCTTGAAACGCATCCTCGTAAAGGAGATTAAGATACTTGGCGATCTGCGCCTGCCGGAGCATCTGTTTGTCCTCCTGCGCGCTCGTGCCGATCATGCGGGCGACGAGTGCGGTTGCGGCGGACAAATGATCCGGCGTCAGCGGCAGTCCTTTCGTGTCGAGGTAATTGATGGTGAGGTCGCCGTCCGGGTGGATGATGATGGGGCGTGCGCCTTCCTCGACCGTTGCCGTGTAAATGCCGTAGCTAAGGCCCTCCTCGATGATGACGGTGTAAGCGAAATAGCCCTCCGTTTGCGTGAGCAAATCGCAAACGGTGACCGACTTCCCCGCACCCGACATGCCGAGCAAAACGGCGTGCTGCGGGGAGGCGGAATCCTTGCCGCCGGAAAAGGTCTGGATGCCGACGAGATTATCGTGTGGGCCATCGTAAATCGCTTCGGCTGTCGCCAAGTGTCCGGTGAACGTGCTGGTCACGGGGAGCATATCTGCGAGGAAACGATGCTCGGCGTAGAGCTTGCGGTGCTCGTAACGTCCCCACGTCCAGCCTGGCCATGTCTGGAAGAACAGATTCTTCGAGGTGCTGGGCAAGTTGCTCTCGAAGTATTGCGCCGCGTTCATCGAGTTTATGGCGTTCTTGATTGCCCCGGCCTTGGCGTTCAGTCCGTCGCGCGATTTGTCCCAAACGCGGATCGCGAACATTGCGTGAAACGGAATGGTCTGCCCCTGCATCAGCGCATGAATCTTCTTCTGCTTCTTTTCCATCACCGTGAGCAGGGAGATTTTCTTTTCACTGGCGTAATCGCCCGCCACACGGTCGTGCTCCTTCTCCTCCTTGCTGATCTCCCGCGAAATCGGAAGCGGATCAACATTCACTGTGATGGTGTAGTCGAGCAGCCGAAGATTAGTGAGGCGTTGGATGATACCTGGGTAGGTCGTGCGCGGCCAGCGGGTCAGGACGATGAGTGAGTGGTAATGTCCGTCGAGGAAAAAGCCGAAATCGCTCTGGCCATTCCCTTCGCTGTGCCAGCAATTCTCCTGAATCGAAAGCTCCGGCGCGAATCCGTCCGCCGGATCGAAATCGAACCGGTCGTTGAGCGACGGATTGAGAAACCGTTTGTAGTGCCGGAAATGGTCGAGGTCCGACATCGGCAGGATGCGCGCTCCGCCCGAACCAAAGATTTCCAGCAGCAGCCGATGCACATGCCCGAACTCGGTTTCGAGCTGATCAATCAGCGTGTTGTAGTAGCCGCGGCGGGCGGCGGCGGTTTGGAACGCCTTTGGCACGTTCTCCAGCGACCGTGAGATGTAAAAGACAACGCGTTGCCGCCGGAGCTTTCGTTCGGACATCGCCTGCCAGTAGCGCGAGAAGCGTTCATTGCGGGCGCGCTTGGTCCAGACGTTGGAAAACGTCTCCGTCTCCTGCTGGTAACGCAGCAACTCCCCCTTGTAGTCGGAATCGCAGAAGTATTGCACTTGCAAGCGTTGGTTCTCGTGCAGGGACGCGAGCAGGAGACAGAGTTGATCCTGGAAGTCGTTCAGGTCGGCGGCGGGACTGTTGGTGAGGTCGGGCGCTTCAACGATGAAACCCTTTGCGACGAAGCCGCCACGCCGGAGATGATTGAAGATTATCATGTCGCGGACAAAGAAACCGTTGGGAGCGCGTTCGAGCATAAGTCAGATGCGAATGGACGGAGTGGTGATGGCGACTTCCTGCGAGCGAAGCTCCTCGCGCATCTCGTCAATGCGGGCGAGTTGTTCGGCGAGTTGCTCGACGGTGCGGGCGCGGGCGAGATTGTGGAGGGCGGTTTCGGCTTCGCGGATGTGAGCAAGCGCCCGCTCGATGTGCGAGCGAACGAGTGCCTCGCCACAGTGCTGGTTCAAACCCGCGCGCAACGCAGTGTCGGCAGATTGCAGCCGGACATGGAGCGCATGACGATTCAGGTCGGGCGCGTTGGATTCGGCGGCAGTCATGGTTGTTCCTCCGAAAGCGGGTAGCGAACGTTGCGGTTGTTCTGGGCCTCCGGCGCGAAGCCGCTGCCAGTGAAACAACGCTCGAAGATATCGCGATCGTATCCGGGCGGCTTCCCCTGCCGCAGCCCGAAGATGTAGGCGAGGCAAAGCGCAATGGGAATCAGGGCAACGACGAAGGAGGTCAGGAACGATTGATTCAGCGGGACAAGCAGCACGAAGAACAGCGTGATGCCCGCGCCGATGCCGCCCACGAGCCACCAGAACAGACCTCCTTCCAATCCCCACGTCCGGCCTTTGGAATCGGAGGCGGCGTTGGTATCGGTGAGGCGGAGATCTGTTTTCATGGCGGCTCGGGGTGGCGGGGTGTGTGGCGGGTTCTGGCAAGATCAGAAGTTGCCGACGCCGACGGCGCTGTTCGCGTCAATGCCGAAGATTTTGTAGAAGGCAAATACGGCAGCCGGGGCAGCCGCGATAATCGCGCCGCTGATGATGCTCATCTTGCCCTGGTCAACGTCGCCGCGCCGGATGGCGAAGCCGCCGTAGATGACGGCCGAGATGCCGAGGACGAAACCGAACATCATGATCACGGCGAGGCTGTTGCTGATGCCGGTCTTGAGTTCGGTGGAGTTGAACGCCTGCGCGAAGGCCGGCATGGCGTTGAGGGTGAGGATGGCAGCGGCCATGAGGATGGCGGGCAGCCGCGAACGGATTTTTCTGCTGGTCTGTTTGATGAACTTCATACGCGTTTGTGTTATTGTTGTCTGTCGTCAGCGGCTTCTCCGCCGAACACGCGATGACAATCTCACAAGCGCGCGAAGGGCTGGTGTAGGTCCTACACAACATGCGCGCACAGTCCGGGCTACAAATCAGGGATGAACAAAACAACAGACCCGACGAAGCTCTCCAAACTCCACGAACTGACCTCCCTGTTGCCGCGCGAAATCCGCGGCCAGTCCCACGCACTGCCGCGCATCATGTCCGCGGTGCGGCGCGGGGAGCTCGGATTGACGAAGCCCGGCCGGCCGCGCGGAAGTTTCTTGCTGCTCGGACCAACGGGCGTGGGGAAAACCGAAACGGTGGTCGTGACGACGAATCAGATTTTCGGTGCGGGTCAGTTGTTCCGTTTCGACATGAGCGAATTTCAGAATCAAGAGGCGCTAGGCCTGCTGCTTGGCGCTCGTCTCGGCGAGGTCGGCTATCTCGGTGGTGTGCGCGAACGCGCGGCGGAAGGCTCGCTGTTATTCGATGAGGCGGAGAAGGCGCATCCGCGAGTGCTGGACATCCTGCTACAACTGCTCGACGCGGTGCGGATCACGGTTGCCACGGGCCAGACGCTCGACTTCAGCGGCTACTACATTTGGCTCACGTCAAACATCGGCTCGGCGGAATTGATGAGCCTGCAACACTCGAACGACGCGACTTTGGAGCGCCACGTCCTCACGCGGGCGCAACAAACCCTGCGCCCCGAAATCTTCGCGCGTGTGAACGAGAAGCTAGTTTTTCATCGCCTGAGCTACGAACACCAGTTGGAAATCGCGGAGAAGTTCCTGTCGCGCGAGATTGAATTTCTCGCGGCGCGCGGGCACAAGCTTGAACTCGACAAGACCGCATTGCCGTTCCTTGTGCGGAAGGGATTTCATCCGAAGCTCGGCGCGCGCCCGATGCGCGATGCCGTTGAAAGATTGGTCGGAGACGCGGTGAGCGAGTGCCTGCTCGATGCGCGACCTGCGTGCGGCGTGCTGGCGTTGGACGATACGCGGGACTGCCTCGCCGTTCTGTGACTCAGCCGAGGTAGAGATACAAATACGGCTCGCCGATGTCCTTCTCCGGCTTCAGTGCGCCCAAGTCGCGTTTCCGCAACTGGGCGCAGACGCGGCGAACGGCTTTCCGTTTCGCCGGACTCTTGGGCAGGCGCACGAGCAGACAATCAGCGAACTGGTCACCCGCCTTGCTCTCGTAAATGTCGGGCGCGATCACCTTGGCCGCGCCAGCGTGGTATAGCTGCTCAACGAATTTCTCCGCGTCGCGTTCGCGTTTGAATCGTCCGAGCGAATGTCCGATTTTCGGCCCGCCATTCCGATGCAGCCAGGATCGGGCTTCGCTGTTGTGCGGCTTCTCCAGAAGCGACTCAATGAACACGCGGAAGATGTGCTGCTGCATCGCGCCGTTCTTGGGCGGAACTTTGGCGGGTGCGCCGAGAAATCTTGGCAGCGTTTTGTCCTTCGTCGCGGCTTCACGGTATTGCTCGGCGCTGACAACTCTGCGGTGAAGGTAGAAACGTTCAGAAAGCAGCGTGCCATCCCGCAACCAGATTCGGTTTCGTCCGCAGAATTCGCCGCGCACGGTGGACACCTCCATCTGAAGCTGGCCGTTGTCGTGCCAAGCCCGTTGGAGACCCGTGCCGCGGGTCATTTTGTATTTGCCCAGCAACCGACCTTGTTCATTCCATTGCCGGCAAATCCCGTTCAGCAGGCCGTTTTGGTAGGGCTCTTCGGAGGCGAGCCGCCCGCTCTTGTGCCAGGTTCGGTGCAAACCATGCCGGCGACCATTTCGCAAGCGGAGTTCCTCGCGAAGCAGCCCGGCTCGATAAAAGTGTCGCTGAATGGTGGTGTTCACCACGCGTTTTCTGCATCAGACCGACAGCCCCACCGTCCGGCCCTGTGCGCCATTAAACACGCTTTGGCGGGGCAGAACCAGCGTTTTTACCACAATGACGGGAGGCTTCCCAGTCGGCAAGTCGAAGCGAATCGGGTGTCCACCCCATTGTGGGGCTTCCTTGGCTCTGACCAGCGACAGTTTCCCGCGATGAAAACCTAAGCGCAAAAGTCCCCGGCGACAGCGGGTGGGTCAAAGGAGGAACGGAAGCGGGAGCGTCTAAGCGAGCCGACCCGTAGTATCCTTGACGCGCCCGACGCCGCCATACAATCAACCGGGTTTTCGCCGCGCTGTGACTGCGACCAGCCGAATGGCCTGATAATTCCCAATCCGTGATTGGAAAATGCGAGATGCGTCAATCGCTGATTGACGAATGCGTCAGCCCGTCCGCAATTGCAGACACTCGGCTTCGGTCTGCGGTCGGTGAGCGGGAAAGTGGAGTAGAGAGCGGAGAGAAGCGCCTAGCGGAACGCAACCGGAGCGCAACGCCCGCCGCCGAGCCGCAGACGGAAGCCCGCCGCTCTTGCGGCACTTCGCGGATGCCCGCTTGTGACGAGCGCGCGGTTTGTGAAGTGGAACGGGCGTGGTCGAGAGGGGGACAGGGCCGACCGGCAGCCCGCGGAGCGAAGCAAAACCGCGCGTTGGTCACGGCGGCGTCCACAAACCTAGTCGCTGTTTTCTTATCCTTGGGCAGTTCATAATTCTGCGGAATGGCAAATGCCTCGGTCCACTGAGGCCCGGCGAGATGATCTCTTACCACTTATGGTGGGAGCTGGCTTGGCCCCTCTTGTGCAACGCAGAATAGCGGCGCAGCGGGTAAAAGCAAGAGTGGAGGCGACGCAGGGAAGCAGAATTGACTGGGTTGCAATCGATAAGGCGAGGGTGTTCCGAACGCCACAGGAGGAACGGTCGGAACTTTGAGAGCTCTTGGGTGGGAGAATTTGCCGTCCGGTGGGTCGGGGGGGGCGCTGGACAAATCGCTGCAACTGAAGCGGGCAAATTTCTACTAACTCGAACACCTTGAGCGGCCGCCGCAGCCGTGGAAAAAGGAAGTCAGATTTGGTGCAGCCGAAAGTGCGGCCGGTTGCTTTTCGATCGCCGCGAATGGTGCCGACCATTATCGAGGCGACACAGGCACTATCCGACTCGACCCGTCCGATTTGACCTCGACATTCAAATCGTAGTTTGTTGTTGGCGCGAAATCTCTGCCGCGGTTGCCGCCCTGCATCAACAGTGAGGCGCCTTTTTGCTCGGTGGAAGATGACAAACCCTTTCGTGCGCCATTGCAATCGGCGCGACACATTCACTCCTTCTTTCACCTTTGCCAACTGCGATCGCAGTGCCTTCACGTCGTTGAACTGACGTTCCAACTCAGCTTTTTCTGTCAGGAGTCGTTTGAGTTCCTTCACCAAAAATGCTTTGTCACCACTGTGCGTGGCAAGTTTTTGCTCGGTGTCACCAATCTGGCTCGTTAACATATTAATCGCGCTGGTGAGTTCAGCAGCGTGCTCGTCGAGCGTCCTGTTCTGTTTTTCCAACTCGGCAATCTGTTCGTCGCGCTTTGCGATCTCGACAATCTTTTGCTGAACCGCTCCCTGCGCGGAAGTGAGCGTTGCTGCGGTTTCTGTCAGCTTGCCTGATATTTGTGACAAACTGTTGCTCAAGTCGGCGACAGCGGTGCGTTGGGCTTTCAAGTCCTCACCGAGTTGAGCGTTTACATTCTTCTCGTCACGCAATTTCGCTTCCGCCTGCTGCCATTGATTTGAGTTAATCAGGATCATCTCCGCGTCAATTCTGTGCTGTTTGGCTGCCCGGTCACGCATCACGATGATGATCGCCATCAGGATTACGAGCGCCCCCACCAGAGCCACGAGTGCCGTTCTCAACCCTGTAGCCTGCGCGGCGAGCGGGCGAGCAGACCCTGGCTTGTCAGCCAATTCATGAGCCGACTTGAATTCCATAGCGGTCGGGAGTTTGAGTGGAAATTGCCACTTCAGCAAGTGCCTGTTTGGAGAATGTCGAAACTCGATGAGAATGTCCCCTGAGTAACTCAATGAAAATGTCCCCTTGAGGGCGGGGTTGCGGTAGCAATCCGGCCCACGATGGAGACATTGAATATGAGTCGGAAAGAACGGGAACGGCTGGTGATTTTGGCCGGAGTCAAAGCCCAGGCAGTGACGTTGGTGGCGGCGGCGGATTTGCTTGGGGTATGCTATCGGCAAGCCAAGCGGATCTGGCGGCGGTATCGGAGCGAAGGCGACGCGGGGCTGGTGCATCGGTTGCGCGGCAAGCCTGGCGGGCGGCGCAAACCCGACGTGCTGCGGCAGCGCGTGCTGGCCCGTTGCGCCGAGCCGCGCTACGCGGACTTCGGGCCGACGCTGTTGAGCGAACATCTGGCGCGGGCGGGGCTGGCGGTGGATCACAACACGCTGCGCCGGTGGCTGCTGGCCGAGGGGAAGTGGGCGGTGCGGCGACGGCGGCAGAAGCATCGGCAATGGCGCGAACGCAAACCCTGCTTTGGAGCGATGGTGCAACTGGACGGGTCGCACCACGACTGGTTGGAAGGGCGGCGTGGCCCGTGCGTGCTGATGGTGATGGTGGATGACGCGACCAACCGGGTCTGGGCGCGGTTCTTTGAAGCGGAGACCACGCGGGCCAGCTATGACGTGTTGGAGCGGTGGGTGCGGCAACACGGCCTGCCGGCCAGCTTGTATGTGGATCGGGACAGCATCTACCGGTGCGAAGGCACGCCGAGTGTGGCCGAACAACTGGCGGGGAAAGCCGCGCCGCAAACGCAATTTGAACGGGCGATGGAGCGCTTGGGCGTGAAACTGATTTTAGCGAACAGTCCGCAAGCCAAAGGGCGGGTGGAACGGATGAACGGGGTGTTGCAGGATCGGCTGGTCAAAGAACTGCGGTTGGCCGGGATCAACGATTTGGAAGGCGCGAACCGTTTTCTGGAGACGGGGTATCTGCGCGCCTTCAACCGGCAATTTGAGCGGCCCCCGGCCAGCCCGCTGGACGTGCATCGGGCCGTGCCGCGAAACCTGGACGAAGTGTTGAGCTGGGAAGTGGAACGGGTGGTACAACGGGATTGGACGCTCGTCTGCGATGGGCAGTGGTATCAACTGGACCGGCAACACGAGCCGCTGAGTCTGGCGGGCCGGCGCGTGGTAGTGCGCACCCTCCGGGACGGGCGGCAGCAGATCCTCTATCGGGGCGCGAAGCTCCAGTGGCGGGCCCTGCCCGGACGGGCAGCGCGGCCTGCGCCGCCGCGGGCGAGCCCGGCGATGGGAGCGGTGAAGCCGCCGCGGCTGGAGCATCCTTGGCGGCGCTTTGGAATGGGCGTGGGCCGGCGGTACTGGCGGCAGCAAAAACGGAAACGTTCGAGCATCCTGAGCGCGCCTATTCGAGCGGGCGGGGCGAGTCCGTTACGCGGTGGCGACCGGCGGCGACGCGAGCCAAGTACTCGAAGGCTCGTCGCCGCCGCTCGCCCGCCCGCTCGAATAGACGGCGCGGTCACGCGTTCAGTAAAACGCAAACAGGGGACATTCTCATCGAGTTTCGACAGGCTTTGCCGGAGGTGGTTGACTAATGAGCTGAATGAGCTAATTTCTTCAGTTTTGTGAGTTGACACGCAGGCACAGGAATCTATCATGGATCGACAATAGGTTTTATGGCCGAGAACATTCCCAACATCCCGGCTGGGGTCATGCCGCCGAAGAAGGAAACTGGCAAGGTTCAACCTAAGAAAAGTAAAAAGTCCCTCGCAGTCGTCGCCGTCCTGCTGCTGCTCTGCGCTGTTGTGGCTGCATGGCTGGTCTTCAAATCGCGGCAGGCAAAGGCCTCCAACATGCCCCCAATCGCCGCCCTGGGCCTCGACTCCCTCGATGAGACCAACCGGGTCGCAACACTCTCCGATAACGGCTCGCACGACCCGGACGGCACGCTCCAGAGCTGGCGTATCACCTGGGGTGATGGCAAAGAGGACAACCTCGCCTCTATTCCGAAAAAGGCAGCCCACACCTACGGCTCAGAAGGCGAATACACGATCTCAGTGTGGTGCGTGGACAACTACGGTGCTACCAGCAGTGTGCCGGCCATGACCAACATCACCTTCGACTTTCTGAAGCGGCAAAAGGCGCTCGAGCAGGCGCAGGCCGAGGCGAAGCGCCAGGCGCTCGAGTAGGCGCAGGCCGAGGCGAAGCGCCAGGCGCTCGAGCAGGCGCAGGCCGAGGCGAAGCGCCAGGCCGATCGGCTCAAGGAGGAACAAGCCAGGAAGGAGGCCGAAGGCCTCGAACAGGAGAGGCAAAAGGAACTGGCCGCCCAGGAAGCCCGGAAGGCCAAGGAGCAACAAGAGCTGGAAGAGAAGCGGAAGGCGGAGGCCGAGCTGGCGCAGCAGAAAGCAACAAAGGCTGCGGAAACTCCCGTCCCACCTCCGCCGACCCCGCTGGCGGCGGCACTGCCCGACAATCCCTCTTCCAGGAGAATCAATTTCACTCCACCCGGATACACACTGGGCGAGGTTCAGATTTTCAAGGAAAAAACCGAAGGGATGGAACACGATGGCAATCTGCTGGTGATCCTCGTCATCCGTTGCGTCAACTTCCCGGATTCCCCGGTCGCGACCTCCGATTGGCAAATCGACGGGAAGAACGTCCAGCTTCAGGCAGGCCGAATTCGAGCATCTCTTTCACCGGGACGACATGACGTTACCGCACATCTCACGCACAAGGCGGGCACAGGACCTACGGAAATAAAGGCAGACGTCACAGTCGGAACAAACGGCGATTGTGTCGTTAAGCCCGGAAAATAGCGTCGGGCTTTCTTCGATTCCCGCCTCGCAGGTTCATTCATTGCCCCTCTCTTCCGAAACGGAGGGCGCTCGCCCCGTGATGCGGCCCAGCCGCTTGATCGCTTCACCCGTTGCACAGACCAACGCCAGCAACAGGGGCAACGAGGAAAGATTTCACGCCGGGCAGTTTCGTCACCCTCACCGGCGCGGCAGGCTAAATTGGAAAGCGGGGCGGCTGGTGCGGAGCCCGAATGAACCGGCCTAAGTTTGAATCATGGAAGGTATCGCCTCCAACATGAAAACCACGGCGCTACTGTCCCGTTCGACTCCAAGGGTGGCAAGGTCACGCGACGAAAGCCGCGTTCGCAGTGGACGAGGACACACTCGTGGTCGTGTAGATTGCGGAGTTTGTGCGGTTTGATTTTGTGCTCCTCGGTCTCGGAGTAGTTCGTGTTTTGCTTTCCGGCGCTGTAGCCCCATGAGCGTTTCACGACCCGCTTCTTGCCAAGGAAATCGGCGGCTTGGACAGCGTCGGCTTCGTCAGCGGCGCGAAAGATCATCCGATTACGAAGATTCAGCGTCAGGACCTTGGCCTTGTCATTACCCAAGGGCGGCACAAGCGAGGTCGTGCTTTGGGCGGCGGCGACCACCGTTGCGCCGGCCTCGCGGATCACGTCCACGCAGTTGTAGTCGCTCGTGCCATCCTCGCTGGCCGTCATGAACCGCTGTGCCTCGTCGGCCCATAGAATTAGCAGGTTGTCTTTTGTGCGCTCGGATTTCGACTTGTCGAAGCGGCGCAAGGCGTGGTTGTAATAGAGCAGCTTCAGGAACGTGTTGACGTAGCGGCGCTCGGTCTGGAACTTCTGCGGCATGGTCGTGAGGATGATCTTGCCCTGGTCAATCGCGGCGTAGTCGAACGTGCTTTCCTCGGCGCAGAACACCTCCGCCACTTCGGGCGTGAGGAAGTATTGCAGGTAGTTGGCGATGGTTTCCCGAACGCCGCCAAGCTGCTCGTCGGGTTGGGTGAGGAAGCGGTTGGCAAAGTGGGCGTAAACGGCTTCGCGCCGAGGCGTTTCCAGCAGCCCTTCCAAGTTTTCCATTTCCTCTTCGAGCAATTCCCGGTCGGACAGCAACTCGAACGCTCCCTGGAGCGTCACCGGGCGATTCAACTCGAACAGCATTTCCAGCGCATGGGCGATGTGGGTTTGCGCCTGGCTTTTGAAGAAACCCTTGTCGCCGCCTTGGCCGAGGCTCGTCGCCGTGTCTACGACGAACTTGGCGTAAGTCGTGAACGGAATGCTACGGTTGCCGGTCAGGTTGTAACGGTTTGGCGGCGTCCATTCTGTGTCCGTGTCGTTGGCGCGAATTTGCAGGTGAATCAGGTCGTGCTCGCGGCCGTAGTGCCGTGCCATCGCCGCGAGTGTTTCCCAATAGACGCCTTTCTCGTCTATGCACAGTCCGCCCCACGTCGGCTCATTTTTGAAAACTTGGTGGGCAAGTTGGTTGATGCCGGAACTCGTCTTGCCAGAACCGGTATCGCCAGTGATGAGCCAGCCGCGACAGAACTGACTCCGCTTCCACGTCAGCCCGCCAAGGCGCGTGGCAAAGCTTCCTTTCCGTGGACCGAACAGAAGCCAGACGGCAAGCAGTGCCAACACAATTCCGCCCACGATCAGCAAGTATCGGGGATTCCGCAGAAGCAATTCCAAGTCTGGCGGAAATGCGATCGGGCTGAACGGCATGAAATCAAGCTTCACGGCCACGTCCTCCCAATCAGGTATCCGGCCAGCAGACTGGCGAGCGCGGCGAAGAATGCGGCGGTGCGTGTGACCCGTGCTGCAAGGTGCGTCGAGGGTAGCTTCCTCAGCACATCCAGCAGGGTCGCAGATTGTCCCTGAAATGTCCGCGTCGTCTCCGCCAGCTTGGCGATGTCAGCTCGGAACTGCTCAAACGAAGGGATTTCCCGGCGACGGAGTTCATCCCAATGCTGCTGGTGGATTCGGAACAACTCGACGAGGAGCATCACCGCGTCGTCTTCTCGCAGCCGATGTTTATCGCGCCACTCGGCGACGGCCTCGTCGAACTCTTCGTCGAAGTTGGGTTGTTCGGTGTTCGGCATGGGGATTACTTCGGGGGTAGAAGCAAGGCAGCGGCGGATTCGATCTCGGTGTAAAGCTTACGCTGCCATGTTTGCAGCCGTTGGCGGTCCAGCAGGCTGAAGGTGGTATGCTTCGTCGCCGCCGTGATGGTCAGGTTTTCCGCGTTGAGCGCTTCGACCAGCCAATCCTGCAATCGGAACATGGCGATTTCACGTCCGCCGAGCTTATCCTTGAGCTGGGCGCGCACTTCGGACGACTCGAACAATGCAAAGCTGTCGCTATGCGCAGCGTTGCGGACCACGACGTAGTTGCACTTCTTGCCGAATTGATCGGCCAGGCGTTGCACCTGATCAACGCTGTCCGATTCGTGATTCACCGGCATGATGAGTGTGAGCGTTGCGCCCATCGCAGACAGAACGGCGGGCAGGTCAATCTCGGCGAAGTAATCAATAAAGAGGTCGGTGGACGCGGCGCGGCAATCCATGACAACGAGGCTGGCATTCTCCAGCGCGGCGAAGATGCCATCGAGTTCCCGGCGGTTGTCCAAATCCAGAAACCGGGTATCGGGATGAAACCGTTTCAACGTCGAGTTCTCGTTGTCGGAATCAATTGCGACGTGAGCGATGCCCTTGTCCTTGAGGAACTGGACGAAGTTGACGGCGAAGAAGCTTTTGCCGACACCGCCTTTGCCGTTGAGGATGAGGTCGAGACGTTTCATGTGGTTTGGGGTTTGAGAATCCGAACTTGGGCAATGCGTGGTCCGCGACTGCGGGTTTGCGGAGCTTCGCCGCCGTCGGAATTCGCGGACGATTCAGCCGGTGCGCCGACTTCGCTGGCCGGCGCTGATTCAAGGGTTGTCCCGTCACCATTCGCGGACGCGGAAACAGGCGGACGCTTCCGCCCTGGCCGCTTGCGTGGCCGGACGTTCTCACCGAGCACTTGATGACAGAACATCGCGATGGCCGTCTTGCTCGTCGGCAGGCAATGCTGGGTCAGGAGATCGGCGATGGAACGATACGAAGCACGCTTATGTCGCAACTCCGTGATGACATCCTTTGCCGGGAGCAAATCTTGGAATTTCTGTGGACGGCGCGGTGTGAATTCTTCGACCGCCTTGCGGACTGTGGCTGGGTCAAATGAGGTCATAGGATGGAATGATTCGGATGCGAACCGGGAAACTGACGGGCGGGAAGATGGACAGGACAATGCGGCGGCTCGGAAAGTGTTCTGCCAGTCGAGGTTCACGGCCAATGTTGGTCAACGGCGAGATTACGGTCGTAGACAGTGCGAGGCTGCGGACTGTCTGCGGACAGTTTGTGTCCGCTGCCGATTCCCGGTCGCGGCCATCTGAAGTTGTTGCTTGGTCGCGGAAGTGGGCAGTTTGCAGCCGTGTCTGTGCTCGTGGACTGGCCATGTTCGCGGACTGTTCGCGGACATGGATTACTCGCGTCTGCGACCTGCCTGTGGCCTGTTCGCGTTCGCGGAATTGCCGCGTCTGTGGCCGTGAGCGATTCATATCGCGTGGCTGTTCGCCGTATTCACCGCGACTCCCTCGCGGACCTGGAAACCTTCGGCACGAAGGGGTAACGCGTGCCTTGTTTTAAACATGATGAGCAACACACTGCCTCCTCTCATGCAGCAGATCGTCGCGCCACTTCTCCAACTGCGCGGCCACGGTCTGAATTCGTGTGACCTGTTCGATGCTCACAACCTTGGCCCGCGCTGCAACATGATCGCCGAATCGGGTTTCCGGCAACTCAATGATGAGGTTTGCGGCGTTGTGGTTGATGTGTTCGCCGTACTTTTTCAGCACTTGGATGGCGGTTCGGATTTGAGCGGTCGTCGGTGTGTGCATAATCAAATGTGGATACCGCGTGAGGGCATGTGGCCGAATCGTTGGCGGTGGTTTTGCCGATGTTGAGGAAGCCATCCTGCCCGCTGTGCCTCCTCTGGCGTCACGGGATGCGCCCAGGGTTCACCGAAGCCGAGTCGCGCAGCAGCCTCCTCGGCGGCGAGTTTGTTGGGAGCTTCGACGACGGTGCGGAGTGGATCGCCCATCTCCTTGGCATATTCACGGTCGGTGTGGTAGATGCCCCACAGTTGGTTGCCCGGCTTCAGAGTCGCGGTCGTGCTCATGGTCGTAGTTGAGCACAACCCGTCTTTGCGATGGTGTATCAGTTACACAACATGCGCGCACAGTCCGTGTAGTGTCCGATGCGTGGTCACCGCAAAGACGCAATACAACCTGAAGAACGCGCGGGAATACTTCGAGGAACACCTCTGCGTCGGTGATTACTACAACGAGGGGCAGCGCGTGGCTGGCGAATGGATTGGGCTGGGCGCGGAACGACTCGGGTTGTCCGGCAAAGTCCGCGCCGATGACTTTCTGCGGCTGTGCGAAAACCAGCATCCGTCCGCTGGCGAAACGCTGACACAGCGGATGAACACCACGCGGACCGAGGACGGCGAGAACGCGGCCAATCGTCGGATATTCTACGACTTCACGTTCTCCCCGCCGAAGTCGGTGTCCATCGCGGCGTTCGTCGGCAAAGACGAACGGATTCTTGAGGCGCATTCGCGGGCCGTCAAAACCGCAGTCCGGGAATTTGAGGCGTTCGCAGCGACTCGGGTTCGGACCAGCGGCGCACAAAGCGACCGTCTCACGGGCAACTTTGCTGCGGCTCTGTTCACGCATGATACATCGCGCGCTCTTGACCCGCATCTGCACACGCACTGCATTGTCTTCAACGCAACGTTTGATCCAGTGGAGAATCGCTGGAAGGCTCTACAAAACTACGAACTGTTACGCGCCAGGAAATTTGCCGAGAATGCTTACTACCACGAACTCGCCCGCGAATTGAGAAGTTTCGGCTACCAGATTCGCAACCGGGCACGCGGAGATTTTCAAGTCGAGGGAGTTTCAGATGAACTCTGTGAGCGATTTTCAAAGCAGCGCGCCGAGATTGACAAGGCGCTGGCAAAGTTGCTGGAGGAGAAACCAGAACTTGTGGCCGGGGATGTGATGGCCACACGCCGATTGCTGGCAACGGCAGAACGGGCACGCAAGCAGCGGGACTTGAGCCGGGACGAATTGCTGACCTTGTGGGAATCGCAGTTGACGCTAGATGAGCGACAAGCAATCAGCCGCCTTCGCAATCAGTCCACGCAAAGTCCGTCGGACGAAAAACGGGTGTCTTTGGCCGATGCCGTGCAATGGGCAGAGGAGCATCTATTCGACCGCAACTCCGTTGTGCTCGAATGTCAGGTGTGGCAGGAGGCCCTGGGCCGGGCGCGAGGCGAGCCTTTCTCGGTTTCTGAACTGACGGATTTCACCCGGCAGCGCGGCTACATCCGGGACGAAGCGCGTCCGGGCGAAGTGACGTTGCGTGATGTGCTGCTGCGCGAATGGGAGATTGTTCAAACTGCGAAAGAAGGCGTCGGCGATTCCTGGCCGCTGATCACGAATCCGCGTCCGGTGAATCCACAACTCGACGGTGAACAGCGCCAGGCACTGGATGCCTTGCTTTCCTCGACCAACGCCGTGGCCATTTTCAGAGGTGGCGCGGGCACGGGCAAAAGTTTCGTTTTGCGGGAACTCGCCGAGCAACTTCAACATTCAGGCCGTCGAGTCATCGTCCTTGCCCCGCAACGTCAGCAAGTCGTGGATATGGAGAAGGCTGGGCTTCCGTCACCCTCGACGGTCGCAAGTTTCCTCCTCAAACGTGAGCTTGTCGCCGGTGCGGTTGTCGTCGTGGACGAAGCCGGTCAGATAGGCGGACGGCAGATGCTCGAACTCATTCGACTGGTCCGCGAGCGAAATGCACGGCTGATACTTTCTGGCGACACGCGGCAACATGGGGCGGTCGAGGCTTCGGACGCTCTGCTCGCAATTGAGCGACATTCCGGTGTCCGTCCCGTCGAACTCCACAAGATTCGCCGGCAAGACCCGGCGCTTGGTAAGGACTCCGATGAACGCACTCGGATCAGACAGTATCGGAAAGCGGTCGAATCAGCGGCAGATGGCAAGTTGAGCGAATCGTTTGAACGGCTCGACAAGATGGGCGCAGTCGTAGCCTGTGGCCTGGGCACTCAAGCCGACAAACTCGCCGAGGAATACATCCATCTCGCAGAGCAAAGCGCATCGGCGGTCGTTGTTTCGCAGACCTGGGCGGAAGTTCATCACGTCAACTCGCGCGTGCGCGATGCACTGAAAGCAAAGGGATTGCTCGGACCAACCGACGCGACGGTTCAGGTGCTGGACAAACTCGACCTGACGAACGCGCAAAAGCGCGATGAGCGATTTTACCCGAAAGATGCCGTCGTGATTTTCAACCAGAAGATCCGCGAGGCTGAGCCAGGCGCAAAAGGAAAGCTGGCAGGCATCGTGAAATCGGGAGTGTTGGTCGAGGTCGGTGGGCGATTCGTTACCGTGTCGAACAAGATGCTCGACCGCATTTCAGTGTGTCAGTCTCACGAATTGGCACTTGCCGCTGGCGACCGGCTGCACCTGAAAGCGAATCGCAAATTGGATTCCGGGAGTCGCGTCACCAATGGCGAACTCGTCACGGTGAAGTCAGTTCGTTCCGATGGTGGAATTGAACTCACCGACGGCCGTGTCTTGGATTCGAGCTTTCGCGAATTTCTCCCCGGCTACGCCGTCACGTCATACGGCTCGCAAGGCAAGACGGTGGATTACGTCCTGTTCTCCGATTCGACCATCAAGGCGGCAACGAACGCCCAGCAATGGTATGTGACGATTTCGCGCGGACGACGCGGCATTCGCATCTTCACACCGGACAAGGAGCAACTTCGCGAAAACGTGACACGCTCCGGGCACAGGCCATTGGCGTTGGAACTTGCGCCCAGGGTCGCGCCCCGGCGCGGTGCTCGCCTTTGGGATCGCCTTCACGGCTACATGCTTCGCTTCGGTCGTCGCGCGGCGGACAGTTTCTGCCGCCTCAAGCTTTCTCGTCGTCATAACCCTCAACCCACACAAGCACATGAGCACAAAATCACCCGAATGTTGGGCGAGCGATCCGAACGCTCGCGCGGTCAAAGTCGAACTGTCGGCTGAGCAGAGTCTGCTGCTGCCGTTTGACCAATTCGCCTTCGCCGAACTCAAGAGCGATGGGAAGGAGCAGCGCCTGCGCTTGGTCTTCGCCACGCACGAAGTCTCGTTGCGCGGCCATTCTTTGCGCCGCATCGAGACTGCGATGCAACGGATGGAATTATCATTCCTCGCTGCGTTGCCCGGCAATCAGCGGTCGCTCGTCCCTGACGGCCAGGCAATCGTCGTTGAAATCGCCGTTACCGAGGCCAAGCCACAAGAGAGGCAATCTCCGAATGGTTCGCAGTGATTCTGGTGCTTTGGAGAATTCCTCAAACAATTTGAGGATTGATGCGTGATGAGGATTAAAATTGGCCTCCGATTTCTCGGAAGCCGAGATCGATTAGCTATGAAAGAAGCCCAGACTGCGAAGACTGGAATGATTTGGGTTTCCAATGACGATGTGGTCGAGAACTTCGATTTTGAGAAGTTGACCGGCTCGAATGAGGTCACGGGTGATTTTGATGTCCGCTTCCGATGGGGTTGGATCGCCACTCGGGTGAGAATGCGCGATAATAATTGCGGCAGCACTTGCCATTATTGCCAACCTGAAAATCTCCCTCGGATGACAAAGGATCGTATCCATCGTGCCAATGGACACCAAGTAGTGACCTTTTATGCGTCGGCGGGTGTTGAGGATGAATACCACCAAACATTCACATTCAGGATTGAAGTATGGATGATTCGCGATATGCGCTCTCCAATAGGCGGCTGCCTGATCCGGTGTTTCGCACTGTTGCATGGTGTCGGGTGTGGGACATTCTCGAAGTGAAACGATTTTCCATTCCTGCGGTTGAGCTGGGAATTTGATCGGTTTGACGATGTTGTTCGCAGGTTGCGGAACGATTGCGGGGCATCCTGTGGAGATGAGGTTTTCTGTCGTGTTCATTTTTTGCGTTTTGTTCTGAAGGAGCGGGACTGCTCTCTTCACCTCCACCGAGAGAGAGCAGGACCGCTCCGGACAAAACGCACCCGCCTGTGCTCGCGCCGCCGGGCAGCGGAGCATCAGCAACTGAGTGACAGCGGGCGAAAAGATGTTTCGACCGCTGGCGCGAGGTTGCGCGGAGCAACCAGAGGCGCGGGCACAGGCGGGTGAACACGACGGGAACTTCATCGGCGGATGCCGACAGAGTGACGCGCACTTGCGGGGATCAGGGCGCTATTTGATCAGGTAGCTCTGCCAGAAGAATTAGTCTGGCAACAGGCTCAACAGCTTGGCTTTGACATACCTCCCGGCTAACTGCGGATCATAGGTGATTCCACTGCGCAGCAGCGGTTCTGTATCGGAACAAAACCCCCGGTCTTTGAGGTGAGCGTCGAGAATCGCGACAAATTCCGCGCGGCCTGCCGCTGTGCCTTCCTGTTTCATGTAGTGCTGAAACGATTCGATGATTGCCGCTGGTTCAACGGGCGTAGGCGATTTGGTCAACGCCCAATACAGATCGAACAAGTCCCTGCCGCGCTTGCGCTGGAACATGGCGCGCATCTTCGTGCCCAGCATTTCGTGAATGTCGAAGCCTTTGATGCGCGTTTGAACGGCCTTGTCACGGAACAGGAAGCTGAACGGCATTTCAACCACAGCCCGATGCGGCTTGCGTTCGGTCACGTTCGCTTCGACGACGATTTCGAGCATCCGGTTCGGCTCGATGATTGAGCGCGCCGAGTAAGTCATGCGCAATACGCGCGACGGTTTGACGGTGTTGCGAATCGCCAATGCAAGCGTGTCCCAAACGGATGCCTTCGGCGTTCCCAAGACATCGGACAGCACGCGGCGGATGGCCCGGCGGATGTGGTCTGCGGGGCGACTGCCAACCACGACCAAATCAATATCCTCGCTGTAACGGGCGGCTGGCGCGAGATGGACCTTGTGCAGAAGCGTGCCGCCGCGCATGGCGATTTGAAAACTCAGGAACTTGTCGTCGAACAGCGCGACCATCGCGCGGCATAGGAGGAGGTCTTGCTCCACCTGATACTGCGCCGCCCACGGCACAACGGCTTGGTGCGCCAGAATATCCTGGCGGGTGATCGGCGTCATACTTTCAACTCACTGGAATTGTTGAGCACCTGCCAGCGTTTGACGAGCGGCAGGTTCTCGCGTTTGCCTTTGGCCGGAGCGAGCGCTACGGGCGTCAATTCATCGGGCAGCCAGTCGCGAACAACTTTCGCCAGTGATTTGTTGCCACATGCTTCGATGACAAATCCCAACCGCTGCGCGACGGCAGGTTCGTTCTCCGCGTCCAGCACGCGCTTTAGTTCGCGGGCGCGCAGCATTGGCAGGAGGGGGCGGATGGTTTCCGCCGCTCGCTCGATGCCGCCGATACTGGTCGCATAGCGAATCAAGTCATACGTCGTTGCCTCGGGCGTGCTGATCAAAAGTGGCGCGACTGTCCCTTCAGGTTGTTGCTTGGGCGTCCGCTCAATCCCGCGTTTTACGAAGAATCGAAGCTGGGTTCTTCCAACCTTGATCGGTCTGAACGACTTGTCAGTCATCACTTGAGTGACTTGGAGTGCCTGTGGATTTGAACCGTAGGAACTAGCCGCTGATTGAAGCGCCAAGTAGTAGGGGCGAGCCAGCCAGTCGAAATACGCTTGAAGCCACCAAGTCGCGGGCGGTGCGCCCATGCTGCGGTGTTCGGGGCTGACAATCAGGTAGAACGGCTGCCTCGGCGATACCCGAACGACTTTGCCCCGAAGCCGCAACAACTGGAACTTCGCGGCTATGGCCGACAACCCGGATTCCTTGGTCAATTCCTCCAGCGAAAAGGCGACACGCCCCAAAGCCATGCGCGCTTCAACAAAAGCGTCCGCTGCACCGATCTGGCGAGCTTCTTGGGGGCGTTTAAGATTTTTCATCGTTTGCGTATCGTAGCGTCTGACGCTTCGTTGTGTAAACGGATTAAATCCGGCAAATATGGGAAAGCGGTCGGTGCGGCTGGACGGCGCGACAGGCGGGACGAACGCATAGTAGTCTCCGCTGGCGCGACGGACGGCGGCACGGACCGCAGATGCCCCTGACCGTCGCGGCGCGTGCGGTGGGTTGGCGGAGCGAAATGAGCGCCGCCAACCGCCCGCACGGGCCAGCGCGGAATCCTCCTGTGGTAAATCAGTGAGCATGGCTCACCCCTTTTCCATTTTGTGTTTGAATGGATGATTGGGGGTTTTGTTTCGAGTTCTCCGAAGAGGTGCTTTCGCATCCGTCCGAAAATAGATTGCTAACAGGCAACGCCGCGCGCTGGCGCGGATCGGTGTAATGGCTCGCGGTCATTTGGATCGTCGAATGTCGTAGTTGCGCGCTGCCGGCAAAGATTCCATGTCGCTTAACGATGGCATCGCCAAAGAGCTTCCGCAGTTCATGGACCTTCTTCCGCGCGTTAATGCCATTGCTCTCCAGCCAGCCGATGAGTGTTCGCCAATGCGGTTCGCAGCGATAGCGGCGATACGTTGTCGCCTTCCAGCCCAACGGGGAATTGACCACGAATCCGTCTTGCTCCGGCCCTTTGAAACTGAGCAGTTCTTTCATCAATGACGGGTCAACATACACCGTGCCGCCAGAGCCGTGCTTGGGCTCGATATATTGGTTGGCTTCGAGACGAATCGAGCTGTCATCGGCGTTCAGTTGCGTCCACAGACAAACATCAGCCTCGCCCCGGCGAAGTCCGGCACAGAGGCAAAGCAGGAACAACTTGTAGGCTTCGGGACTCGCCGTGCGCAATTCCTGGTGTGCATTTGTCACGAGCGCCTCATACGTGATCCCGGTCGGTGCTTGGAACTTCATCGAGCCTTGGCGTTCAAAGCTCACCGTCTCAAACCAGTAAACGTCGCGTTCCCCCCGCTGGCCGTCGCGCACTTTGAATCTGGGAACTTTGACGCGGAAATTCGGTTTGCAGATGATCGCTTCGCTGAAAAGACTTTTTGCGCAGCGCAGCCAACTATTGAACGAGCGGTTGACTTCGAGCTTCCGCCGCGGGTCGTTCCCCGCCTTCTTGAGACGGAGCATTTTATAGTCGGCGGTGGCGGCAGGCGTGAGTGCTGAAAGGGGAGTCGCGTCAACCTGCTGCCGCCATGCCCTGAACCCACCTTTGCGGTAGTCAAACCGTGAGGCATCTGATTTTCCCCCTTGAACATAGGCAGCGAGCTGTCGCAAACATGAACCGTAATAGCGAAATGTCTTCGGCTTCAAATTCGCTGTTCTTTCCACTTCGGCGAGGAACTCGCCAACGGTGGCGGAGTCACTGTCAATCTCGGCCACCGCTACTGGCGGCGGCGCGAGTTCATTGACCGTGGCCGACCAGCCCTTCGCCACGAGAGACAGATAGATGTCGCGCGCTTTTGAGGCCGCTTCCTCCTTGTTGGCGGTTTCCAGATCGAAACTCTTACGGATGCCCTTGAAGTGGATGCGGACTGACCATTCGGCGACCTCGAATGTTTTCCCATCACGCGAATAGGAGCGGTGTTCGAGTCGTGATTTCCAGTAGCTGGCGTGCGTCTTGGGATAGAACCGCTTCGTTGCGGTTTCTGCGACTTTGGCATCCGCACCGTTTGAATCGTCAGCGATGTTTTCGGCGCTCATGCGCCGATACCATCAGAAAATCGGAGCGCGCTGGTGTATCAGCTACACGAGAAGCGCACGCTGTCGCCCAAGCCGGAAAATGCTTGGCCAATTCTTGGCCAATTTTTCGGTTTTGGGCAGTTGTATCGAGTTGCATTGAGTCTTGTCATCGGACGCGGAATGCCCTGATAATGTTGAGGATTTGCAACTTGGTGCAACTGGTGACGACTGGACACAATCCTGCTTGTCCGAACTTCGGATCAGAAGGTTGCAGGTTCGAGTCCTGCCGGACGCGCCAGTTAAGAATGGAGTAGCTTGAGGAGAACCGGCCCGTTTCGCACAAGCCGCAATTTAACCGTTAGCTTGCTGGGCACTGCGATGGGGCAGAACCTTGCCGGCCTGCGGGTTGCGGTTTTTGTCGGCGTGGTTTCGGTTTTTGCCGCTAAGTATGTAGAAGGCCACGGCTCCGGGCTTGTGGGGGCTGGCTATACCGGGACGAGCCGCGAGCGAGTTGGGCGGATTCCAGGCTTGCGCGTTGGTGGGGAATGTTCAGACTTGGCGTATGCGAATGAATACAAACTTGGGCGGCATTCTGGCGGGAGTGTTAATGGCGTCCACCTTGTTTGCCCAGCAGGCGACGGACCCATACATGGGCGATTGGCAGGGCGAGATCAGCGTCAATGATGAATCCCAAAAGGTGGGGGTTTATATGATCCCGCTGGGCGGGGGAAAGTACGAGGCGCGACTGGTATCAGATTTTCTTCAGCGCGGACCGTATCTTTACCGGTTGAAAGGTGAGATTCGCGACGGGCAGGTCAGGTTCATGGATGACATCCCCTTTGATATAAGCCGGGTGTTTGGCACCACGGGAAACGGGGTGGTGCTAAGCGCGGCTTTGTGGTCCGGCGCTGTTGAGGGCGGGAACGCCCGGGGGACGATGGCGGGCCGGTTGCGCGGCACTTTTGAATGGAAGCAGACACAACGGATATCGCCGGAACTGGGCAAGGCGCCCCCGGCGGGAGCGATAGTGCTTTTTGACGGGAAGAACCTGGACCAGTGGCGGCACCGCGAGGAGGGCAAGCCGGTGAAATGGAAGGTGCTGCCCGATGGGGTGATGGAAGTAAACGGCGGTGACATCATGTCCCGGGAGAAGTTCCTCGATCAGCGGGTTCACCTGGAGTTCCGATTGCCGTATATGCCGACCGCCTTTGGCCAGGGCCGGGCTAACAGCGGGGTTTATTTGCAGGGACGCTACGAGGTGCAGGTGTTGGACAGTTACGGGCTGGAGGGGCAGGACAACGAATGCGGCGGCGTTTACACCGTGAGCCGGCCCCGGGTAAATATGTGCGCCCCGCCGTTGCAATGGCAGTCGTATGATATCACGTTTACGGCTGCCAAATTCGATGCCGCCGGCAAGAAGACCGCCCGGGCGCGGATTACGGTGGTGCATAACGGTGTCGTGGTGCAGGATAACCTGGAGCTGCCGGGCGTCACGGGAGGCGCGCTGAATGACCGGGAGAACGAGCCGGGGGGCCTTTTGCTGCAGGACCACGGCAATCCGGTGCAGTATCGCAATATCTGGGTGGAAAAGCGATAGCCGGTTGAGAAATGGGGTTTCGACCGCGGCAGCGCAAGGAAATGTTCTGGTTGGGGATTGGCGGCCAGTGGCAGGGATACGGCGATGCCGGGGAAATCCCGCCGCGGCGCGAGGGTTGTCTTTGGGATGATTTAATGCCAGGCGCCGGCGTGAAGCTCAGGAATGAAAAACATGGCTTAGTCCGTGACAGGGCTGGAGCTTTCGGCTAGGATGGGGTGTTGCATGCTTTGGGTGACGTTACGACAGCTAAAGTCCGGGACGGCAGCGACGCGCAGAAAGGCAGCGCAGGAGCTTTCGCAGGATCCTAAAGCGCGCGCATTGAGCGCGTTGGCAACGGCGGCGTTGACCGATTCCGATGTGGAAGTGCGGCGGATAGCGGCGACGGCGTTGGGACGGTCGGAGCATCCCGGGCGCTATGAACCGCTGCTGAAGGCGCTGGAGGACAAAGACCCGGAGGTGATTCGGGCGGCCCTGTTCGGCTTGCGAAAGATCGTTGACGAGCGGGTGTTGGTCGAATTGGTGCGCCTGCTCCGCCACCCGAATTTTCACGTGCGCGTCGGGGCGGCGCAAGCGATTGATACCGTGCGATGGACGCCTAAAGACCGGGAGGAACGCATCTGGTTTCAAAACGCCAAGGGATGGTACCGGCGAGCCGCGGCAGCCGGGGTTGACGCGCTTCCGGCGTTGCAATTGACGATTCAGACGGGGCCGGTTCAGGCGGCGGCCGGGGCGGTGGAAGCCCTTGGCCAGATTTCCGATCCGCGCATAATCAAGTTGTTGCGTTCAGCGTTGCAAGCCGAAGAGCCGACGGTGCGGGTTGCCGCGGTGGATGCGTTGGGAAAGGTTGGCGGAGGCGAGGCTGTGGATGCGCTGACCACCAGCCTGCGCAACAGCCATCCGCAGGTGCGAGTTGCGGCCGCGCAAGCGCTGGGGGTGTTGAGAGCCGCGGAGGCCATCGGCCCGATCTGCAAACTGCTGCGTGACAAGGAATGGGAGGTTCGCCAGGAAGCCGCCATCGCTCTTGGCCGGTTCAACAACCCGGCGGCCTGCGAACCGCTGGCGAGCGCGCTCAATGATACGGATGCCGATGTGCGCGAAGCGGCGGCGATGGCGCTAGGACGGATCGGCGATCGTCGCGGGGTGGCGCCGTTGATCCTGGCTTTGAAAGATGAGGTTACCAGCGTGCGGCGGATTGCCGCGGCCAGTCTCGCCCGTATTGATCCGGACTGGGCCTCGCTGCCGGAAACGCGCGGGGTGGCGGAGCAATTAAAGCTGGCCATCCAGGATGCAGAGCCGGCGATTCGATTCTTTGTCGCCCAATTACTGGTGAATCTGGGAGAGATGGCGGCGGACCACACGTTTGAATTTACGCCCGAGGACCATTTGGGTTCGCCGGCGATAAAACGCAAGCGCATGGCGACTCATCTCTTCATCGGCATGCTGGAGGATCCGGATCGGGATGTCCGCCAGGCCGCTGCCGAAGCGCTCGGGCGTTTGGGCGGCGAACGGGCCCGGCAGGCGCTGGCACGCACCGCGGCCGATGTGGACGGGGATGTGGCCGCGGCGATACAAATGGCACTGCAGGCGCTCGGAACTGAGAGCGGCAGCTAAGACGATATGCAAGAGAACGACCCGCAGCACCATCAATTTTTGATTATCGATGACGATCCACAGTTCCTGGCGGCCATCGGGGCTTCGTTCAAGGAATTGTCCGGGGGGCGATGGGCGATTCGAACGGCGACCAACCACTCCCAGGCCCTGGAGCACTTGAAAGCGCACCCGATGAATTTGGTGGTGCTGGATGTCGAGATGCCGGTTATGGACGGCGTCGAGTTCCTGCGCCTGCTGGGACGCACCCATCCGGGGCAGCAGGTGGTCATGCTTTCGGAACGCATGGAGGAAACCGTGCGCCAGACTTGCCTGGACCTGGGGGCGATCTTGTTCCTGGCCAAGCCGTCTTCGCCGGAAGATTTTCACAACCTGTTTATCACGTTGGATTCCCTGGCGACGGCGCGGTCGGCATCGGGATTCCGCGGAGTCATGCAGCAGGTGGGGTTGGATGATGTGTTGCAAATGGAGTGCCTGGCTCGCAAGTCGTCTATTTTGAAGGTGACCACCGGCAAGCGGCAGGGGCAGATATATATTAGCGAGGGAGAGATTATTCACGCGCAAACCGGGCAATTGGAGGGGGAAATGGCGTTATACGGCCTGCTGGCTTTAAAGGGCGGCGAATTCAAGCTCCAGCCCTTTGCCGAGCCGGCCCGTCGCACCATTTCCGGGCAATACCAATTCCTGCTGATGGAAGCAGCGCGGCTGCGGGATGAGGGCGAATTGCAGCCGGGGCGGGGGTTCGGCGGGCTGGGGCGCCCAGCGGACTTTGGCGCGACGTCGTTCGATGCTTCCGCCCCCACAGAAGCCCGCGGAACTCAGATCGAGGAGGTGCTGCTCTGCTCGAATGCCCGGGAAGTCCTTTACGAGTCCAAGTGTGAGTCCATTGAAAACCGCCTGGAACTGTTTGCCAAACTTGAGCAACAGGCGAACCAGGCGGCCAAAGGCACGCCCAGCGGACGATTCCACCGGATGTGGATGAGCACCGGCAGCAGCCGGATGCTGGTTCAAATCCAGCCTGCCTTCAAACTATTGGTGCGCAGCGCGTTGCCACCCGCCTCCGACGCCGAATGAATAACGCACTGGAGACCTTTCTTTCGTCGCGCCTGCCGATAGCCGGCCTGGTCGCGTATAGCATCCACCTGCCGGATCGTGTGCTCGAGGTCCAATGCCTGAGCAAGTCTTTTTATCCCTCGGCGGCGGAGGATATGCTGACGGGCCTGGTTTATGCCGGGCAAACCCTTTTACCTGCCAACCAGCAAGCGGCCCACTACTGCTGGGTCTTTGATTGTATTCGGGTTTACGTTGCAGCTCGATCGGATGGAACCAGCCTCGCGCTGCTGGTCGAAAATAATCCCGGAGCAGAGATGGATCGAATCAAAGATACCCTGACTGCCTTTATTGAGCAGCCATCGTCTTGAGCCTGTCGACCAAGGGAGATTCCGGGTGGGAATGACGTCCGCACGATGCGACGGAGAAGCGATTAATCAACTGTCAGCATTGGCAGGCGTGCTGGAGTTCAGCGGTGCTCCGCGCGCCCTTCGGGGATGCCCATCATTTGTTGGCAAACTCGGTGGTGTCAAAATACACGGTTCGCGTCTGACCTTCCGCCGTGGCAATCTCAAACACGGCATATTGCCGGTTGGCCAGGGTTTGCGTTGACTCCTTCGCCGCGCGATATCCTGGATAAGTTCGCTCCAGCCACAATCTTTGTGCCAGAATGCCTGCTTCCCGGCAGTGCGCTTCACGAATGAGGATGGCCTGCTCGTACGAAGAACCATCGCCGCCCTGGTAAGCTATCGGGTTGACGGAGGTTCGCGAAGTCTGGCAGCCGACTGCCAGGAGGGCGAGACATGCTATTATCAGTATTCTCATAACCAGCGTTGCTTTCTCAGTTTGAGCAGGGCACAACGTGTGCCACGCGTTTTCTGGCGCAAAATTGCGAATCCGGGCGGCTAAATTTGCCAAAAACACCTCTGCCAGAGAGGTTCAACCCCGCGAACGCCGGTTTTTTCCGCCTCTCCGGCGTGTAATTTCGCAAAACTGATAATTTGACGATCAGGATTCCGCGGACTGTTCTCGGGAAGTCCGAACAGGTTTGCCAGCCTCCGGCGGCGGCCCCGGGTATTTATAAGACCCAGTTGTTTGCGCGCGCACAGCGCCCGGGGAGCCTGCTTCAGCCGCGTAACGCCATAGGGGAAAAGGGTCGCTGCTTTCTACGCTGGCCGCAACCCGGAGGCGGGAGCCACAAAGCCGAGAGGCTAGGCGGCAGTGGGACCGTTTGAAGATGCCGGCGCAACGCCGATGATCCGCTCGTCGTTGGTGGCAATCACCGTTTGCCCCGGGGACACGATGAGAAAATCCGATTCCGGCCATTCGCCCGCGAGCAGTTGATGGAGCAACCGGAGGTCTCCCGGGATTTCGTCGTATTGCCAGCCTCGCTCCGCGCAGATCTGCCGCACCTGCTCATTTAACTTCAGGTGTTGGACTAAATCAAAGTGGATCAAGGTGCCATGCGTATAGGAATCCGCCCAGCGATTCATTTCCGTGAGCAGGTAATCAGCCTGGCTCTCGCCGTATTTCTTCACCCATTCCTCATAATAGGTTGCCTTGATGCTGTCCTTGGTGCCGGCGGGCAGGGAAGCGCCGTCCCAGGTGGCCCCCGTTCCCCGGCGGCGGGTGGTGCATTCCAGCCAGCCGGAGGTGTAGTAGTAGGTGCCGGGCCGGGCGTCGAAGCATTTGCGGTAGCGTTCCTTTGAGCCCAGGAAGAACGTGATGCAATCGTGCGCGCGGGGAATCACCAGCGGCGTGTGCGCCGTCGTCAACCCGGGGAGGATGCTGCTGCATAACCCGTAGCCAAGCAGGATTGCGTCGTACCTGCCGGCGGGCACGGCATCAATGCGCTTCTGGATTTCCGCGCGCCCCGCCCCGGGAATATCATGATAGCCCTGGGTCAGGAAGTCGAAGTCAACCAGGTTCTGCGACTGGGATGCGGCATGGCAGAGCTCGCGAAAGGCAATCTCGCAGGCGATGACGTGGAAGAACATGAGGGAGGCGGCGGCTGACAGGATAAAGGCGCGAAGCTGCCGGGGCGAATGCGAGCAGGTTCCGATTTAACCCGGTTGTTCCATGCGCAGCCCGGGCAGTTCAATGCCGGCGCGCCACCCAGCGGATGGCTTGCCGGAGCAGTTGCTGGTAATTGGGGTTTTCGTAGGTCTGGCGATCGTGGCCAAGCTGGAGATAAACCACCCGGGCGCGCCGGTAGGTTTTGGCCCATGAGAGGACTTCATTGTTCTCCGGTTCGTCGGTGGTCAACAGTGGATGGCATTTTGGGGCGACGTCGAACCATTTATAGGTTTCATCGCGAACCATGAAGTCCTTGATCCCGCGGGTCACCGGGTGGCGCGGGTCGGCCACGTGAATCCGAAAAGTCATATCATCCCGGGCCTTCGAGCGCGGTTTGGCTACGCCGTTAATGTTTGTTGCCGCCAGGTAGTAGCGCGCGCCGATGATGTTCCAATACTCCGGCCAGTTCGGGTAAGCGGCGATGGCGTGGTGCAGAGCCACCAGGCCTTTCCCCTCCTTGAGCCGCGCCAGGAAATTCGCCTTCGCTTCTTCCGAGATCGCTTGGTTGTAGTCGTAAGTGACGATCACGTCGTACTGCTTCGCCGCCTCGGCCGTCAGCCGCGCATGCGCGTTCGGGTGCTCCACCGCCTGATAAGCGATGTCGGGGTTATCCGCGAAGAGCTGGAAAAAGGAGTCCTTCTGGAATCCGTGTCCGCCGGTGATCACCAGCAGGCGAATCTTATCCGGAGACTTCTGCGCCGCTCCCGCCGCCATCTCCGGCAGCAGGCATGCCCAGGCTGCGGCTGCGGCAACCACCAGCAAACGTATCGCTTTCATAGGCCCTTTTGTAGCACAAATGCGCCCCGGTTTCAAAAGCAATCTGTCGGCAAAACGATTGGCGAAGCGCCATCC
>Ga0255343_1000575_pt1 | contig 56852 bp, 43 predicted proteins | sample wastewater_treat_4_FD_192413 | JGI IMG/M metagenome (GOLD analysis project Ga0255343, IMG submission 192413) | Wastewater microbial communities from Lulu Island WWTP, Vancouver, Canada - plant16 | ecosystem: Engineered > WWTP > Wastewater > Unclassified | place: Canada: Vancouver, British... | reverse complement strand
GTTCAGGCAGATCCCCAGGTGGGCATCGTAGCCACTAAATCAGGCAGGACACTGCTTGTTTGTCCGGTTTCCCGGGGAAGTTGGGTTAAAAGAACTAGTTTTCCAATGACTTGAGGGCTGGTTTTTCTGATGCAAGAGTTTTGCTGGTCGTGATGATCATCTCAAAAAGAGTTCCTTGTACTGCATTGGAGCATACCCTTTGAGTTCTTTAAAGCGGCGACTGAAATGATATGGATCGGGGTATCCCAGTTCCTCTGCAATTTGCCTGATGGTGGTGGTACTCGAGGCCAGCATTTCGGTGGCGATTTCCATTCTGATGCTGTCAATATAATTTTTGGCAGTCATCCCGGTTTCTTTCTTGAACAGTCGGTTGAGCTGCGAGATGCTGATATTGCAGAACTCGGTCATTACATCTAGGCTCCAGTATTTCCCCGGGGCTTTGCGTATTTCCTCCAAAAGCTGTTCGAACACCGAATCTTTTTTCTGCACCATGTTTTTATTTTCGAAATACAAGTCCATAAGGAGCTTTTGAAGCTCGATATTAGCCATGATCTGCGCATTGTCGGAATGATCCAATGCCAGTTCAATGACCGGCAGCAGTCTCCGCGCCTTCCCTATCCTGAAAACGCCGTTCTTAATGATGCCGGCCGCGAATAGATAGTCTGCAAGAGGGCCACAGAAAGATATCGCATCTTCAACATAGGATTCATTCAGCCCGCCATATTTATGTCGAAAGCCTGGCGCAACCAATATCCCGTCCCCCTTTTCGATTTCTTTCATCTTGCCATCGCCTGCGCAAAACCAGCCGCGCCCATCGAACATATGCGAAAGATCGTAAAATTCAAAGCATCTCAAAGGCATATTTTCCGGCGTTATAGGCTGAGTGGCATTCCCCCGTATAAATTTGCATATCCACAGTCCATACCGGCGGTGCACATCGCGAATCCCCTTGGGAAGAGGATGAATTGCAGGATGATAATTAATGGTATTGTTCATGGCGATTTTATCTATTGTTAAATGATTTTTCTACATTATAATATACACGTTCCTTGAATATTTTTTCAATTCTGGAAAATAGGTCAGGTTTGATAACAGGGCGTTTTCATTCTCTTAACCACGTCGGGAAATGGCTCGTTTTTTAATGGACAGGGGCACGATGGACGCATCGCTGATTATTGGTGTTGATGGCGGTGGCACTCATAGCAGGTTGGTGGCAGTGCTTGCTGATGGAACTGTGCTCGGCATTGGCATTGGCGAGGGTTTGAACTATAATGCCATTGGCATGGCATCGGCAAGAGCGAGGCTGAAAGACGCTGTTGACAACCTGCTGGCAAAAATTGGCCGCACTGAATATGATGGCCTGTCACTCGGTCTGTCGGCGTTGGATGCCCGGGCGGATGGCGTCACTACCGCAAGTTTTGCCGGCGATGTTTTCCCGCCTGGCAAACTTTTGCTGGACAGTGATGCATATGCGGCTCTGATTGGTGGCTTGCTGGGCAAACCCGGCGTCATCGTCATCAGCGGAACAGGTGCCATGGTTCTTGGGCTGGATGAAAACAAGAAGGAGCACGTCATTGGCGGATGGGGCTATAAGCTTGATGAGCCGGGCGGCGGCTACGGGGTGGCAATTGAAGGGCTGAAGGCGGCCCTGATGAGCCTCGAACAAATCGGCCCAGATACAGAACTGGGGCGCTGCACCCTGGATTTTTTTGGCGTTGATGATGCTCGAGGACTCGTCAATGCACTATACGAAGAAGGGCGCGAGCCGTCTGCCATAGCCAAATTCGCACGCATTGTCGATCAACAGGCTGAAGCAGGGGACAGCGTTAGCATCGAGATTGTGTCAGAGCAAATGGCCATCCTCGCCAGGATGACTGGCAAGGTCCTCGAACGCTGCCCCCGTCAATTGTGCCTCTACGGCGGGATGTTTGAACACTCCGGGCAAATGCGCAGGTTGTTTTTGCAGAAACTGTCCTCGATTTGCGCCGATATCGAGCTGCATGAAATCGAGCTTCCGCCGGAACTGGGCGCTGTACTAATGTATATGATGGGGCACGGAACGCTGAATGATGAAATCGTCACAAGAATGAAACATACTTGGGATGGGCTGACATCTACAACTCATGTTTTAACAACGAAAAGACACGAAAAGGTACGAAAATTTTTATAGGGTTGCTGCTTTGACGGATGAGCTGCTCTGGCGAAATTCTTGTGTGCCAAGATTGGCTTTATGCAGTTGCAGCGCCGGCGGCTCGTTGGCACCGGCATATGGGAGTACAGGACGACATGAACGCAATCGAGTTGTATAAATGCAGGCTCCAGCAGATGCTGGACAAAGTCTTCGACGAGCAAAGGGAAAACTTGGAAGAGGTTGCCGCCAGGCTGTGCGACTGTGTCACAAGCGGTCGTTTCCTCTATATTTTTGGCACCGGGCATGCGCATATATTGGCGGAGGAGATGTTTTACCGCGCCGGTGGACTGGCTGCCGTCATTCCGATCCTCGATGATGAACTCATGCTTCATGTCAGTGCCAGCGGAAGCACAATTCTGGAACGGCAAACAGGATATGCCGCCAAGCTGCTTGAAAAATACAACCTGGGGTCTGGGGACATGCTTATCGTCTGCTCGAACTCAGGACGCAATGCGGTTCCGGTTGAGATGGCTATCGAGGCGCGGAAAAGAGGCGCTTTTGTCGTTGCCTTGACCAATGTAAGGCACAGTCAGAGTTGTACTCCGCGAAACGCCTTGAACCTGCGCCTGATGGAAGTCGCCGACATGGTTCTTGACAACGGCGGCTGCATAGGCGATGCATCCATTGATGTCGGCTTTGCGTATAAGGTGGGCGCGACTTCGACAGCGGTTTGCGCCGCCATGCTTCAGGCGATTGGAAGCAGGTGCGTCGAGCTTGCTGTCCAAAGCCACCGGGAAATCGATGTATTCTCATCCAGCAATGTTGACAACGGCGATGCCATCAACGAGCGGATTCTGCAAAAATACAAGCCACTGATTGACAAACTCTAAGGATAAAAATATGCACATCACATTTAAAACAGGCTTTGGCATAAAGGAAATTCCGTCGCCAGTCGGCACGGAATTATGCGGCTATGGCTATTATTTGGGGCGGACGTGCGACGCAAGCATGGACCCATTGCATGTAAGATGCATCGCATTGGTCTCCGGTGAAACGAAATCATTGGTGTTTTCGGCTGATTTGATCGGCTTGACGGAAGAGCTGCATCAGCAGGTCCGCCGTTCTGTCTCCGACAAGCTCGGATATTCCGGGCGTGAAGTGATGATCCTATGCACGCATACCCATACGGGGCCGACCACCAACTACCTTGAAGGCTGTGGTGTGATGAACGAGGATTACAATAGCCGCATCCCCGCTGTCTTCCTGGCTGCCGCCGAGCAGGCTGTGGCAGACTTGGCGATGGTGGAAGAAATGGAGGAATGTTGCCAGCCCATCGAGCCAGTCGGATTTAACCGCGACTTTCAAAATGGCCCGCATGATGCTGTCGTGCGTGGAGTGCGCATTCGGCGCACAGGCCGCCCGCCGGTGGCGATGATCAGCTATCCATGCCACCCGGTAGTTCTTGGCGCCAGCCGGCAAAGCTCGGCGGATTTCCCGGGAGCGGTCTGCCGCATGGGCGAAGAAAACGGCATGAAGACCATCTTGCTGAACGGCTGTTGCGGGGACATCAATCCATTGCATAGACTCGCAAGCGGCGGTGATCCCAGAAAATTGCTGGATGACAACGGAAGGAAAATTTTTGACGGCTTTCTGCAAGGCTTGCATAGCTCGGATGACATGGAACTGAAAAACGCCGAGTTCAATACCGTCCTTCCCCTGCGGACTATGGGCAAAGACGAGATTGACGCCCTCGCAAAACTGGGAGGCAACGCAAGGGTGGCGGAGATTTGGCGCGAATCCATGCTGGCGAATCCCCCTGGTGCGACCGACAACATTACGGTGCGCTGTGTCAGGATTGGCGCAATAATCTTCTGCTCATTGCCATTTGAGACATTTACTGCCGTTGGCGACATGGTGCGCCAGGCTTATCCGGGCAGGAACATTGCAGTGCTTGGATGCGCCGACCACAACCGCTCCTATCTGCCAGTGATCACTCCTGAATGGCAACATTCCTACCCGGTTGTCTCGGCGGCAATGCTTTATGGTTATCCCATAATTGCTTCTGACGCAGTCGAAAGCATCGGCGGGCAAATCGCGTCAGGCATCCGTTCGCTAATCGGCAATCCGTAAAGCAACATCGTTTTTAACAACGAAAAGACACGAAAAGACACGAAAATTTTTTCTAGGGGTTGTTGCTTTGTTGTAATCAGCCCTGAATAAAGGGGAAGAGAACATGAAAACACTTTGTATGACAGAAGCTGCGCTTCTTGGCGGTGAGCCAATTCGTAGTAAAAAACCTGAATACACTTCCTGGCCTGTAGGTGGTCAACAAGCAAAGGAAGCCTTGCGCCGCGTGCTGCATTCCGGCGTTTGGGGAACTCTGGGCAAGGAATACTTCGATTTTGCGGCAAGATATGCTGAGTTCTGCCAGACCAAGTACGCTTTGCCGGTGATCAATGGAACCACCGCCATTGAACTTATTCTGCGTGGACTCGGCATCGGATACGGCGATGAAATCATCGTGCCTCCCTATACCTTTAGCGCATCCGTGCATGCGATTGTCCTTGCAGGTGCCAAGCCTGTGTTCGCCGATGTCGATCTAGATACATTCTGCATCTCGGCAACTGCTGTGGAAAAGGCAATTACTCCACGCACGCGTGCCATTCTCGGGGTGCATCTTGGAGGGCGTCCCTTTGATTTTGATGCTCTTGGCAGCGTCGCGGAAAAACACGGCATTCCATTAATCGAAGATGCCGCGCATGCCCATGGCAGCGAATGGAAAAACCGGCGGATTGGCTCGCTTGGCAGGGCAGCCGCCTTTAGTTTCCAGCAGAGCAAGAATCTAAGCGGCGGGGAAGGCGGCGCCATAACCACGAATGACGGCGAACTGTATCGTCGGCTGTGGAGTATCCACCATAATGGCAGGCCGCAGGATTCAGCAGACATGACTTCCGTTTGCCTGGGAACAAATGCACGACTGGCTGAATGGCAGTGCGCAATCCTGCTCGAGCAAATGAAGAAGCTGGGCGCATGCTCGAAGGCAAGAACCAGGGCTGCGGCACGGTTGGATGACGCCTTGGGAAAAATGCCGTTTATCTCAGTGCTGGGCAAAGATGAAAGAATCACCCAGAATTCCTACCACCTGTATTGCTTCAGATATCATGCGGAAGCGCTGGGTAATTTGCCGCGTTCCGTTTTTGTCCGCGCAGTTCAAGCTGAGAATGTGGCTGCGATTTCGGAAGGGTATTGCCAGCCCATATATGAAATGGGGATACTGTATTCCGATGATTTCAAGCGGATGACCGGCTGCACTTTTGAAAATCCGAAACGTCGGTTGCCAAACAATGAAACCCTTGCATATCGAGAAGGCTGCTGGATTTATCACAGCAGTCTCCTCGGAACAGATGATGACACAGACAAGATCATACAGGCCTTTGAAAAAGTCGCCGATAATGCAGAAGAACTAAAACACACATTTGCACAAGAGGATTGATATGAAAACGTTAGCTGTCAATGGCGGCACCCCGGTGTACAATGGATGTTTTCCCGCATGGCCGCAATGGGGTGCAAAAGAAGAGGCCAACCTGATGAAAGTTGCGGAGTCGGACAGCTGGGGCACCCTTGGCAATTTCGCACTTTCCTTCGCAAAGCGCTTTGCTGAGTTTGTGGGGGTGCCGCACGCCATTGCTGTCAATAGCGGAACACAGGCTTTGGAGTTGATTTTGCGTGGAGCGTCCATCGGGCGCGGCGATGAAGTGATTGTTTCCCCCTATACCTTCTCCGCAACGGTATCGGCTATCGTCTATGTGGGGGCTATGCCAGTATTCGCAGATGTTGACGAACGCACTGGAAATATTGATGCCGAGTCCGTTGTTAGGCATATCACGGCGAAGACAAAAGCTGTCATGGCAGTCCATGTGAGCGGCTATCCGTGTGACATGGATGCACTGAAGCGAGTGACATCGGAACACGAATTGCTGCTGATCGAGGATTGCGCACATGCGCATGGTTCCTCCTGGCGCAACAAAATGTGCGGCAGCATCGGTGATGCGGCCGGGTTCAGTTTCCAAAACAGCAAGGTTCTGCCAGCAGGAGAGGGCGGGATGATCACAACCGGAAATGAAGATCTTTTCGACCGTTGCTGGCAATTTCACCATTCAGGGCGAACATTCGGCGGACGCGAGGAACTGGTCGGCAAAACGCTGATGGGAACCAACGGGCGGATGGCGGAATGGGAAGCGGCTGTTCTGGATGCCCAATTGGACAGGTTGCTCGAGCAATGCGCCCATAGGCGGAAAAGCATCAGGGCGATGATGGAGGGAATGGCGGACTTGCCCAGCATCATTTTGCCGCCGGAAGACGCTCGGGTCACAGCCCTGAACGGATTCCTGTTCCAGTTCCAGTGGAAGGGAAGCAAGGCAAGCCGCGATGAATTTGTCAACGCATTGCGGGCGGAGGGCGTCCCATGCAGTGCAGGATATGTGCCGCTGCATCGCATGAACTTGCTGCAAGACCCGGCCTTCGAAAAGGCGACAGGCAGAAAATTCGAGCAGGACGACGTGCTTCCCGCAGCCGACGAGCTGTCCAAAACAGCCGTGTGGTTTGCCAGCAACGTCCTCCTGGCTGACGCAGAGGTGATCGATAAGGTCGTGCAGGCTGTCAGAAAAGTTGCGACACAACTGTAGGAACGCAGCCTGCAAGGAAGAACCGCATTCTCGCAGAATAATAAGCAAGGAGGCTGATTATGGTGTGGAAGTTATTTGTCATGGCTGCGTTGTACTCGGCTATCACTGTGGCGGGGGAAAATCCCTACATCGAGCCAAAAACACCTGAAAAAGTGCCTTTCTCGGCAACACTTACGCCGGGTGGGGCTGTGGATATTACGCTGGACAGACAACGTTATGTGGTCAAGGCGGAGTTTTCGTTGCGCCCAGGCTGGGCAAAGTTCACGGAAGACAAGGCCGAAGGATTCACATCAATGACCGGCACCGGAAAGGAACTGACTGCGGAAGGCCCTGGGTTCAAGCTGGTTCGGCACATTGAAATGGCGGACGAGGCAATTACGGTGACGGATAGGATCACGAATACCTCCAGCGAAAATCTGCCGTTTTTGTACAGGCAATACGTTACCATAGACACAATGAAGGAGTACAGGCTCTGCGGATATCGCGTCTATTCCTCGCATGGCACCGGCAATGACAGCATCAATTCGACAACCATTGTCATGCCCGAAGATGGCGGCTCGCTTGGCATGTTGGCACTGAACGATGTGTTCCGTGTGCATTTCAAGGCGTTTGCGAGGCGAAAGTCTTACGGCATAGGCGACGATGAACTGGTTATCAAGCCTGGTGTGACGCAAGAAATGTCCTTCGCCCTGTTTCCGTCACGTGCCTCTGACTATTACTCACAGATCAATGCAATGCGCCGATATCTTGGCGTTAACTATGAGATCCCATGCGGTTTTACATATATGGCGCCTAACCCGAAAGGCGTGAAAAGTCTCCATCCTGATTACGACCAACTGGGCAAGGACTCTACCATCGAGGAAATCTGCGACCGGTTGAACTATAAATCCGTCGATTATGTCTGCGACCTGGCTGTGCCCCTGCTTGGTGAACCGCACCAAGGCTCTGCTTGGCTTGAGTTGTGCAAACCTCAGTTGCATCGAGATTTCTACAAGAAGATTCGCGAAGCGCGACCGACTGCCAAGATATTCCATTTTTTTCACTGCTTCATCGAATTCAAAGACCGCCTCGGCAAGGGGTTTGAAAACGACAAATGCCTTCTGCCCAATGGGAACCAGGCCGACTACCGCAATCCGAACGTGCCGCTTTATCTGCCCTTTGAAGGCGGCAAGTGGGCCGAGTGTAAGGAAAAGACGCTCGATAAGCTCAAGAATGATTTTGGCGTGGACGGTATCTTCTGGGACGAGTTCCCGTATAGCGCCACACGGTACCATTACGGTGCACCGTGGGACGGAGTCTCTGCTGATATAGACCCCAGGACACATGAAATCCTGCGGCTCAAATCCTCGGTTCCGCTGGTCACGCTTCCTTGGCGCAAACGCATGGTGGAGTGGATTGCCGATAACAAGCTCATGCTGATCGCCAATGGCGGCGGCGCACATACCAGGACAATGATGGAAGTCTTCAAGAAATACAAGTTCCTTGCCTTTCGGGAGACTGGTGCAATTTCCAATCTCTATGTCACCCATCTGTCTACGCCGATTGGCCTGGCTGACCACATTACGGAAAGAAATGAGAAGGACTGCTATCATAACGTCGTCAAGCAATTGGACTACGGTTGCGTATACTTCTACTACCATGAGCAAGTCGCGCCGTTTACCCACGAGACCATAACCAAGCACATGTTCCCGATTACACCTATCGAGCTGCACGAAGGATATATCATCGGCAAGGAGCGAATCCTCACCAACCGCTCCGGAATCTATGGCTTTGGCGATGTTTCCGAAGCCGAACTGCATTTTTACAATGCGGACGGCTATGAGGTGGAACGAAAGCCCACGACAATCAAGAAAGATGGCAAGCTCTATTACGAGATTGCATTAGGGGAGATGGAATCCTGCGCAATCGTCAGGAAGTAGAAAAGCCAAAAATACTCGCACTTGCAGCATGACAGAACCTTGGCGTGGACCGGCGTTCACAACCCATTTTTTAACAACGAAAAGACACGAAAAGACACGAAATAGCCGAGGGGTATAGTGAAAACAATGAAAAAAATACTTGCAAATGTACTGCTTGTCTGTATTACAGGCTCTGCCGCTGAAATCCGGATTTCAGCCGAACCTGCGCTTCCCACCGTAAACCAAGTCGCCAACGGCAGCTTCGATGGTAGCATAACAGGCTGGAGCGCATCAAAAGGAAACGAGGCGCATATTGCCTTTGATGGCACGGAGGGGCGCTTGGCGGCAGGGTGCATAAGGCTGGCAGGCGAAGAGGGACAGCGAGTCTGCGCAAGCAGATACATTAAGTTTGACAAGCCCGTGCCTAAAGGCGGCAACCTCTTCCTGCGCTTCGCCTGCAAAAAAACGGGCACCGACTTCGAAAAGGCAGCGGAAAGCGTGTCCTTCCAGCTCAGCATGCCTGACGGAAAAAGCAAGTACATCCCAGTGCCAAACATCCTGATCGAGGACCATGACTGGGCCGAATATGAGTCTCATGTCATCCTTGACGAAGAGTGTGTCGGCGGACTGCTCAGCCTTTGCTATAATGACCAGATCGGCACAGTGTATTTTGACGACATTGAAATGTACACAGGGCGTGCTTCGCTGAAGATCACCGTTTCCGGAGAAGCACTCGAACATATCCTCGTGCGCAGTTCCATTGATGGGGTCGTATTTTCAGAAAATGCAAGCGGAAATACGTTCGAAAGGACTCTTGATGTGCCGGCATTTGGAAGCTACTGCGTGGAAGTCATGGAGGCAGACGGAAAGAAATCCTCGCAGCTGTATCCTGTAAATTATGATGCCAATGTGTCTGCCACGGAGCATGTCTATCCGCTGACTCCAATCAAACGCCTCATTTTTGCGCCGAATCCCGCCGCCGCAGAGCAGTTCCAGTTCGAACTCAAGGAGGCTTTGCCTGACAAGAGTTTGGCAATGCTTGAGTTTGACACAAGGATCATGATTCCAGCCACGTCAACTGCGCGTGGCGGCCTTATGGGGCATTGTTGCGCACTGAAAGTCTTTGTTAACGGAACGCAGCTCACTGAAAAGAATATGGTTCATCCAGAATACGTAGTGATCTTTGCCAACGGACACAGCGGTAAGATGTACGGAAACAACGGTTATACACTGAGCTACAGCACCACAATCTGCCCACTTGATATTGAAAACAGCTATTGCCCTGTGAATATTGGCGACAGAAATCCGTTCAAAATGAAACTGAATGTGTCTGGTCTGCTGAAGGCGGGGAAAAACGTGATCTCTTTCTTGAATACATACCCAACAAGCCCCATATATTCCTTCGATGTCTGCGTTGAAAATGCAAGGATTGAAATTAAATGAGTCGGACGAACAAGGCGGATGCTACGGAAGCCGGAATACCGGTATTCAAGCGCTCCGTATGCATGGGCATATCCATAGCCCATACCGGCGGTGCACATCGCAGAACTATTTTAGAAGGGGGGCGAAGGATGATAATTAATGGTATTATTCATGACGATTTTATCTATTGTTAAATGGCTTTCATGTACTATAATATAAATGTTCATTGAATAATTTTTCAATTCCATAATTTTTCTGTTCGACAATTCATGTGGGGAGGTACGGCGTCAGTGAACCTGGGTAAGCGAGGAATTCTTTTTGAACAACGAAATACCCGAAAGGACACGAAAAAATTTCATGGAAGTGGCTTTTTCTGCGCGAATGTGTCGTGCTTGCCATGAATTTTTTCGTGTCCATTAGTGTCTTTAGCTGTAAAAAAACTGTCACCCAGCTTTACTGACGCATTGCGTGGAGAGAACGAAAACAGGAAAACGTCTGCGTTTTGTCATAGCTGAAAGAGGAATGTTTACAATTGATATCTGACACAGATATTAAAATGTAGGGTTGCTTCTGTTGCCAAATCAAAGTCAATAATGTCATTTCAGGAGGAGAATCCCATGTATCAGCATTACTTATCAGGAGATCGACAAATGCAGCAGAAAAAACAACAGCGTGAAAAGCTGACCCCCGGGGTGGCAGAAAATCTTGGATATTTGCCAAAACGGAAGCGCAAATCTCTAAAGTTCAGGGTCTTCACTTTAATAGAACTACTGGTTGTTATCGCGATTATCGCCATACTTGCTTCGATGTTGCTGCCTGCATTGAGCAAGGCGCGTGAGAGAGCCAAATCCGTCAGTTGTCTGAACAAAGAAAAACAGATGTCACAGATTGCCTTTTTATATGTGGGTGACCACGAGGACTATCTGCCTGCGGCGAGGTATAATGGTTCTGCCGACGACCCGATGAATTGGTATATCCGATTGTACGAATATGAACCGTCATTGTTTTTCAAGCGGGGCTGGAAGCTCAATCTGCCATCCAATCCGTTGTGCCCGGGTGAATTGGCGTCAAGGAATCTGCAAAAAATCCCTTACCCATTTCTTCCAACCGTTACGATAACCTTGGATCTCAACGGCTATAGATATTGGGGAGGGTATGGTTTCAATATGTATTGCGGCTATGGCGTGTTAACGGGTGGCACGTACTCTCACCCGATGGGGAAAATTCAATCCTTCAAAACGCCTTCGTTAAAATGGATGATAGGAGAAAGTTGGATAGGTGTTTGCACCGTCAGCTGGCCCAATGCATATCGTCACGACAACGCAATGAACGTTGCGTATATGGACGGACGCGCAAGTGTGCATAAGAAGCAGCCTGAACAGTGGATCTGGTTTAATAAAAACTGAGCATATTTATAAAACGACGGGACGGACTGACGCCCACAACCTATTTTTTAACAACGAAAAGGCACGAAATTTTATATCAGTGTTCCCTTGCTTGGCGTTCTTGGCGTCTTGGCGGTTCAATAAAGAGGAACCAACCGCCAAGAACGCCAAGAGTGCGTTACAATAAAATGTTACAAAATTACCCTTTTTGCATCAATATTTCACTTGAGAAGAGGGTGAAGGCAGAATATAATAAGCCATTACCCGGATTTTTTACCACAGGTTACTAATGTAAAGGAGTTTTTTCTTATGAAGCGCGGACCAAAAATTGTTGTTTTAGGGGCAGGCAGTTATTTTTTCGGGCGTCCGGTGATATCCAACATGGTGAACAGTCCTATTCTTCGTGAGGGCACCCTGGCTCTGGTGGATATTCAGCAGGATGTGCTCGATACCATGCTTGCACTGGCGCACAAGGCGAAGGAGGCAACTGGCGCACCCGTGAAAATCATTGGCTCGATAGACCGGAAAGAGGTGATGAAGGATGCAGATTTTGTGGTGCTTTCCTTCTCCTACCGAAACACCTTCTTCCGTGAAACCGATACGCGCATCTCCAAGAAATACGGTGTCACGATGTGCTCGAGTGATACGATCGGCCCCGGCGGCATCTTCCGAGCCATGCGTGAGTTGCCGGAAATTCTGCGGGTTGCCCAGGATGTCCGCAAACTGGCCCCGGATGCCTGGCTGATCAATTTCATCAATCCTTCCGCGATCATGGGCATCGGACTGATGCGGCATGCGCCTGACGTGAAAAGCTTCGCGCTGTGCGATGGCAATCATATGCCTTTCAGCGATTTCGGCTATCTGCAACTCGCCGGCGCACTGCCGAAAGATTTCACCTACGACGTGAAGAATCCTCCCCTCGAACTCCTTTCCGGCCTTGATCTTCGCATTGCCGGTGTCAACCACTGCACCTTTATAACGCATTTCGTCTACAATGGCAAGGATATGCAGGGGCAGCTTTATGAACGCATCCGCGAGCTGGCTGCAAAGGAATATGAAAGCGCTCCTTCTGGCAAGGCCAAGCCCCGCCTGAATTTCAACTATGCATTGCAGCTGATGGATGTCTATGGACTCTATCCGACGGCCGTCAGCCATACGAAAGAATACGTCCCCTTCTTTCAGGGCTACGGCAAATGTCCGGTGACCCCTGAACCGATCATCCCCTTTGACGGATACAACCGCCAGGAGGAAATGAATGCCGCTTGGAAAATCACCCAGGAATATGCCGACGGCACCCGTCCGATTGACGAATTCCTGAAGACTTACAATCACGGGGATCATGCCACCGACATCATCGAATCCATGTGGGGTGGTTTAGGCAAGAAGTTCTTCATCAACGGACCGAACCAGGGCGCAGTAACCAATCTGCCTGACGATGCTTTCCTGGAACTGCGCCGGGACATAGACATGAATGGCTTCCAAGCGCTTCAGGTTGGCAAGCTCCCGCACGGCGTGCTCGGGCTGACCCAGCAGGTGCTCGATACGCATGAACTCACTGTCGAGGCCATTGTTAGCCATGACCGGAAGCTGCTTTATCGCGCCCTTGCTAGCGATCCCCTCGTCAACAACCTCTCGGATGCCAAGGCCATCATGCTTGAACTCCTCGATGCCGAACGGGAATATCTGCCCATCGAGTGGTTCAAGTGAGACAGTCCGACGGCGTCGGGCGGAGGGCAGGGTGCGGGGTGTGGGGGCAGGGTGCAGGTTTAAAGAGTGGCGCGGCCGTCCCGGTTGCGTTACTTTTAAACCGCAGGCACCACCATCCGTCAAAGCAGCAACCCTATAAAAATTTTCGTGCCTTTTCGTGTGGTTCGTGGTTAAAAAATCCTTTCGAGCAGGCGTGGCGGCTTCAGGATGCCGGAAGGTGCACGATATGCTTCGAGTTGATTGGCCAAGGTATTATGGACTCGGACTTGCAGGTGCTGTTTGCCGCGCCATTCGCCCAAGTCGAAATGATAGGGTGCCCAGATGCGGCGTTCGAGGGGCTGATTTTGCCAGAGGACTTCGCAGGTGCCGGCAACTTCAGGCAATTCGAGGCGGACATTGGGGCAGTCCAGCTCGGCTTCCAGGTCATAGGTCACCGTTCCAGAATAGAATGGTGCGCCTTGATCGGCCCAGGAGCCGGGCAGCAGCTGGTTTTTACGCGGGGAAAGCTCCAGCGTGAAGCTCTCCGGCTCGAATAGCTCTAAATGATAAAAACGAAATACAGAGCGGTGGAAATCCTGCTGCGTTGTCAAATGCACCTCGAAGTCGCCGCATAAATAGACCGGTTCGGAAAAGGCGATGGACTCAGGTATGGTCAGTGCATGTGTACCGGCGCTGCCGGCGACCGTATAGCACCAGTACGGATCGTCAAAAACTCGGGTGGGTTCGCCGCCTTCGAGCGGCTGCTGATCCAGCAGGACCGCTCCGCGCAAGGCGATGGGTACCTGGATGGTCATCCCTGGAATATCCGTGTTGTTGCTCCAGCAGCAGCTTTTACGCAACGGTATCCGATTCGGGCTTTCCCAGTGTACTTGGAAGGGACCATCGAGTTCCCGCAGAACCGGCAGTTTGACCGGCTTTCGGTATTGTTCCCAGGGACCACCTAGGACAGCCAGTTCGCCCGGGTACAGTTCCAACTCGTAATTTTTGCCGTCAAAGGGGATACTTCCACGCCAGAGAGTATCGCCCCAGACATTTCCGAGCAGAAGGAATTTGCTCCCGTCGGCCAGGCGTCTTGGCATAAAGGCGAGCACATCGCTGCTGAACGGGGCTTCAGGCAGACTGCCGTGTTCCGGTGCAAAAGCATCAATGCAATGAGGAAATTTTGCGGCATCGGACGAGTCGGCGGCGATGACATATCCTCGAAGCTGGCGGTTGAGCCGGTCGCAAAGCTCAAAGAAGGCGCTAGTATTGGTTCTCCCGTCCCAGATTTGTTCGGTCGGATCGAGGACGGCTATTTCCGCGATGTAATCTCCCTGACTAGCCACCTGGCAGAAATGCGCCAGCCAATCATTGAATTCACGCAAGCCATGCCGCAGGCTGCCATACAAAAATTCCGGCGGTGCAAAGTATTTCGTTGAGCCATGCACGCGGTGATGCACGGCATGCGGCACAAAGAAGTTGATGCCCTGCAAAATCTGCCAGGCGGCAATTCGCCTCAGCCAGGAATGATCTGCTCCCCAGTTGGTCGCTGCAAAGGCTTCGCAGAGCGCCCGTTTTTTCCCTCCGAGAAAAGCGGCGCTTGCGGCATATTTGGCGCGCAGATCGAATTTGCTGACGCTGAATTCCGGATTGTGGAGCTTCTGGTCATCGCCGCCGAAGCTGACCTTTGGCCAGAACAGCCTTGCATCAAAATGCGTTCCGCCATCGAGGGCAAGCAGTTCATGGTCGGTTCCCGGGATATCGGCATGCTGAAGCAGTTTCAGGGGCTGCCCTTCGCTAAAGACCGAGCTGCGTGGGCATTCCTGCCAGCTGAGTGGGCCTGTATCCGAGGTGTGGAAAGAGTATTTCAGCCCATGCTGGCGGCACCACTGATAATTGTTGGCAAACCACTGCTGGTAGAGATCGCTGGTCAGCTGCCAGTAGTCACGGCGGACTTGCGGCGTGGCTTCCCCCTTCAACAATGCCGGCAGATGCGGTTCGAGGGCATACCCGAAACGGCGCCGGAATTCTTCGCCAAAATGTCGCGACCAGGGAAAGTATTGTCGCCCGCCTAAAATTTTCGTGGTACTGAAATTGCATCTGCGGTTGTCGGCATCGGAGAAGAAGCCGGTGATCCCATTGCCGAAATATTTTCCGAGTCTTTTCCGGTATTCTTCATAGACCAGTTCGATAAACAGCTGCGAGCTTTCTTTTTCCTCGAAAGCAGGGAAGCCCCAGTCGGCTTTCCGTACCGAAACGCGCCCATCCTCTTCGAGCCAGAGATATTGCTGATGCAAATCCGGCTGCCGTTTTTCAATGCGACCGGCTGCATCGCCTGGCGGGAAATTAAAGCCGTCATTGATCCAGAACTGCAAGTCCAAGTCACGGGCTGCCAACAGAAAATTTTCGGTGACTTCGAACCAGAAGTCCTCGAGATATTCCTCCGCCGAAAAGCCAGTAGGAGGCTTGTTGAAGAAAACCAGGCCGCCGAAGCCGCCTGCTTTCAGAGCCTGCATCGCTTCACGCGCCGCTTTCCGATCCAATTCCGCAGGGTCTGTCGTATTGATGAAATAAAAAGGCACCGGCCGGTAATCATTCAAATTCACTATCGTGCTTCCTGTGCAAAAATATCGTGTTTTTTTCGTGTCTTTTCGTTGTTAAAAAAGCACTGCTGCTCAGGAATTTAGTTCCACTGGGATGCCGATCCCTTTTTCACGTGCCTTATCGAGAGCTTTTGCGGCGGCGCTGACATCATGCGCACCCAGGCCGACCAGGATGCAGAGGATCTTCTCCTGTTCGGAGTTGCGCCCCTGCGCCTTGTCGGCGACTATGCTTCCAAGCTCGGGGGACAATGAGGACTCCGGGATTTTATTCTGCTCGACCAAGTTTTTGATTTCACCGCGATGTGCGGCCTGTCCTACGCTGTCAACAATGATTTTATCGAAACTGAGCAAGGCCTCGTCTTCTGCCTGCTGGTAGGAACCCATTCCCAGCATCAGCACCCCGGGTTGCAGCCATTCCTTGCGGATGAATGGTTTTGCAGCGGTAGTCAATAGCACCACGACATCAGCTTTGCTGACAGCAGCGGCAGTATCGGTCGTTGTCTGCACGTGTATTCCGTATTCGCTGGCCATCGTCTGCTGGAAGGCCGCAAGACGTTCGCTGTTGATATCCACGATGGTCAGGTCAGCCTCCGGCACCATTTGATGGATGCAAACCGTCGCGGTATGCCCTTGCGTTCCCGCACCAATCATGGCAATCTGCTTTGTCTCTTTTCTGGCCAGATATTTTACCGCGACGGCCGCCGATGCGCCGGTACGCCAGTCTGAAATGTAAGTGCCGTCCATGACGGCCAGGGTGTCGCCGTTCTCAGGGCTAGTCAACACCAGCAACCCGCGAACATAAGGCATTCCGTTTCCGGGATTGTCCGGGTATCCGCCAACCCACTTGATGCCGGCGGCGTGTTGAGATACCAGAAAGGCCGGCATCGCATTGTTCCAGGAATTCGAGCCGCTCCGCGACATGTCCAGATGAATCTTCGGGGGCATCACCACCTGGCCAAGTCCCCAAGCCCGAAATACTTCCTCGACAATCTCATTGAATTCCGTATGCGGCAGCAATGCTTTGATCTCGCTGTGCCGAAGAATAAGCGTCTCGGATTTGCTCATGTCCGTTCTCCTGATCAAATTGTACCAATTGAAGCTTTCTTGAACCGTAGAATGTTTTCGTAAAAACGCTCTACGACTATACGTAATGCGTTAGTGAAGCTGGTAGAAGAATTCTTTTTGAACAACGAAAAGCACGAAAAGACCCGAAAAATTATGGTAGCGGCATTGACTGCTAGAATGCGTTGTATTTCCCATGATTTTTCGTGACTTTTCGTGTGGTTCGTGGTTAAAAAATAGGTGTGGGCACCAGCCCACCCCTTGGTTTCTGTTTCATTGCAGCTCTCAATTAGTGTGTTGCATTATATACCACTTCTGGGTGACCGTGGCGCAGCTGACATGCACGTGCCGAATCCTCCATCGCGACGCACCCCGTGGCAGTATGGTGTAAAATATAGCATCTGATGCAACGACTGCAATTGTTTGTTAATCGTCCGGCGATATGTGATATGGTACACCCCAAAGTTAACTTTTCCCTGTGGTTAAACAACTTTTCGTCCAGGGCTAATAATGTGAAAAAACAGAAAAACTGGTGTTGTACCAATCGGAAATTTCTTGATCCGCAGAATGTCAGACCCATACTATAACTCTGAATACCATCTGCTTCATGGACAAGGGACTTTGGGAAGGGATTTACTACTACTAACCTCAGGTATATGCGTCAGTTTTATTTAACCTTTCCAATTTATCACGCACTGCGTGATGAATTGAGCTGGACGCATTATCGGCTTTTGATGCGCGTGGAAAATGAAAAGGCAAGAGCCTTTTATCTGGAAGAGACAGTAAAATCAAATTGGAGTACGAGACAATTGGAGAGGCAAATAAACAGCTTCTTTTATGAACGAATTTTATCCAGCAAAAATAAAAAAGCAGTATCTGAAGAAATCCACAGGTTGGAAGCTGAAAAAACGCCTGGCGACATCATCAAAGACCCATTTGTTCTTGAATTTTTAGGCATAAACGCAAATACGATTTTTACGAAAGCGAGCTTGAACAAGCCTTGATTTACACATCTGCAAAAATTTCTGCTTGAACTTGGACGAGGTTTTTCATTTGTTGGAAGACAGCAGAGAATCAGCTTTGATTGTAAGCATTTTCGCATTGATCTCGTGTTCTACAACTACATTTTAAAATGTTTTGTGTTGATAGATTTAAAGGTTGGCGAGTTAACTCATCAAGATATCGGCCAAATGCAGATGTATGTTCACACTACGAAAGAGAACTTATGAATGAAGGAGACAATCCACCAATCGGCATTATACTCTGTGCAGACAAAAATGACTTGGTGGTTAAGTATACGCTGCCGGAAGGCGACAAGTCAATCTATGTATCCAAATACAAGCTCTATCTTCCAAGTGAAGAAGAACTGATCGAAGAATTAAACAGGGAATATGGTTTGCTCAGCATGGATACCGAAAAGTAGCGCACCACGCATCCTGTAGTGCAAACATCAATCACAACCGGGACGGTTGCGCCACTTTTTAAACCTGCCCCCTTATTACACCCGCAACGCCGCTGCCAGTTGTCCGGTAAAAAGGAAATTGAAGGGGCGTCGCACATAGTAGTCCATGCCCGGGGCCAGGCCAGTTCCTGCGCAATTTCCGGCAAAACCACCTCGCCAGCAGCGGCGCAGCAGGGCGTGTCTTGCCCGCTCTATCATCCCGCCATATTTTTCCTCCTCGAGCAATCCCTTCTTTATCAGTGCGCCGAACGAACATAGAAAGGCCATCGTGCCGGAAGTCTCGAGCGGGGTTATGGGAATGTCCAGAATATTGTGCCAGCAGCCATCCTCCGATTGACATTCGAGCAGCCCTTCCCCGATTGAATCCGCCCAGGCGACCAATTCTCCTCTCAGGGGAATTTCAGGCCACATCTCGAGGGTTAGCGTCAGTCCGTGCAGGACGTGGGCGGTGCCGCGGCTCCATTTGGCGCCATGGCGCATGCCATTGCGGCTATAGTGGCAAGGCAGATGATCGACAGGATCGCAGTTGACCGTGCGCAGGTGACGCATCAGCCTGGCGAGCTGATCAAGGAATACGGGGTTGTGCGACATTCTTGCCGCCGAGGCAAAAAGCGGGGCGTGGAAATGGAACATTTCCAAGTCAACGACCATTCGCCCTCCCGTCGTATAGTTGGCCAGACTGGGAAATTCGCCATTGAAGTTCAGCGGATCGGAAATGTCTCCGGAACCAGCCAGAATTCCTTCCGGCGTATACGGGCGTCGCTGCATGATTTTATCCATGACCTGCAGGAAGCGTTCGGCATGCCGCTTTTCCCCTGTCAGCTCTGAGCACAGCGGCGCGTACATCCATGCGGCCAGCGCGTCATGATGGGGCGGCAGCTGATCGATGTCCTGCCGGTCAAAGAGGGCGGCGAGGATGGTTCCCAAGCTCTCGGAATCGGGATTCATTCCCCGCAAGGCGTGCACGGTGAACTCACTGAATGGTATTTCGGGCTGTGCCAGGTACTTTGCGGAGCGTTCCTCCACAAAGCGGATTTGCTCCGCCGGGGATTGTTCCGGCATATTCCTTGTATCGCCCTGGAGCCCTGCCACCGCCAATGCATGGTTCACCCAGATTTCCATATGCATATTAATGTCCATGCGGGTAGCTGTCTCAGGGAGATAGTCGAAGCAGTAAACAAAGTGGTCTGCGGCATATCGCTCGAGCTTGCAGCGTTGTTCCGCCGTCAGCGATTTCAGGCTTTTCTGATCAATCAGCAGCAGCGGATATTCGAGCAATTCTTCCGAAAAATGCTGCGGCAGCTGGTTTTCCAGAAAGCCGGTGAAATTCACTCCGGCTTCCAGCAGGCGGTCGATCAGTGAAAGGTTGATAACGCTCTCCGATTCATATGAACTGAGGACAGCGACTTGTACCGGATTTCTGCAAGAGTTCATTTTTTCGACAGCTCCACTAATTCCACATGATCAAACCAGGCAGTCCCGGTGGCGTTCAGGGAACGCAATTCAATGTATGGTGCAGGGTCGGCCTCCGCCGGGGTGGTGAATTCAAAATATTGCTTGTTCCAGCCGCTGGTGCCGTATAGCGGAATTCTTGGATACCATTTCTTGCCGCCGTATTTAAGCTGAACATACATCCCGCCGAGCGCTTGCAGCGGTTTTACATCCTGCATTTTTATGAAGTACGAGAGCCGGTAGGCAGTAGCGGGTTTCATGCCCTTGATGAACTGCGTTACGCAGATAACCTTGCCGTCCGTCGCCAGCTTGAGCGATTGCCCCCCAGTAAAGAATTCCGAACGGTCCATTTGGTGAAACCACTTTTTCGTAAAGGTGTCCGGACGCGCCCCATGCCACAGCCCGTGCGATTTGCCGCCTTCACCGGATGGCTTGATGAAATCACCGTTATCCAGCAGATTATTGGGAGGCAATTCCCGGAAACAAAGCACACCGAAGTTTTCAATATCCCCATACTGCTTGATCAAGGCCGCACTCCAGGAATAATTTTCCTGCACTGGAGTATCGGCAAACGTACGATTGCGGCAAAAGTCAACAGGAAATCCTTCCGGATTGATAAAGCCCAGATTCTTAATGGGCACATGAAGCGTGATCCGAAAACGGTTTTCCTCTTTTGCAAGAACGGCATTTGTTTCTGAAGACCAAGACCAGTCGGATTCTTTGTCGCGCAAGCCATCACGGATAAATTTCCGGTCGCTGATGGAACCGGATAGATTCACTATGATCTGGAATCCCGTTTTGCGGTCTCCTGAAGGATTCAGGAAGAGTTCGACTCCGCTATCGCGCCAAATATTGAAATCATCCGGTTTGCGCGACACTGAAACAGCTTCTGCCAGACGCGGTTCCTCGCAATCGAAAACAAAGACGAGGTCATCGCCATTCCGGGTGAAACTCACTTCCGTGCGGGTCGTGCTCCTGCCTGCCATCTTTTCCCGAGCGGTGAACAGTGCCAGAACAGCCTGGTTCCCCGGCGTCAGCTTCAGGTCGTCGCGGGCTGTCCGGTTGATCATGTAAGTTTGACGCCTCTTTGTCAACGGCTCCAACCACTCCGAGCGGAACAGCCGTATCCGATTTACCGCGTTGATATCCCCCGCAGCCTTTTTCTCAGCAGTATCGAAGAGCTTTGCCATGGACTGCAGTTCTTCTTCAGTATAGATCTGATTCCACAGTTCATCATCCGACGGCGGCGAGACAACCGGCCCCAAATTACCAAAGGTGGTGCGCCCGACTACTCGCCGGAGCCAGAATTCTTCATATTGCAGGAACAATTCCGCCATTTCCCACGCACCACCGCCGAACATCAGTTCGTGATGTTCAGCCACGAGTAGCTGGACATCGGTTTGATTGTTCCAGGCGACCTTGGCATACACATAATGCGTAAGATAATTGTTGATGTAGCGATCAGTTTCCGATTCCAGATATGCTCCGCTGATGTAGGGTGCCATCTCCTTAAAATATTCCCCTGTGGCAACAGGCGAAGGCGAGGGAATATCCGGGAAGGCGCTGACGCCGAATTTGCACAAGTAGACCCACATGCGAAGTCGATCCCTCCCGACCTTCTTCGACCATTCAATGATCTCGTCTTTGTCACGTTTTTGCCCATCCGGGTTGTTAAGCCCCCATGGACCTAACTCGGCCAGTTTCACGAGAACATTGTCGGGGATTTCGACCTTTGGCACATCCCGGTAGGGATAATATGCCATCATGGTCAAATTACCCTTGATATCCTCTTTTTTCAGCCGGTTGGCACATTCGGCAACGAATTCCCAAAGGTATTCGCTGGCGTAGTTTTCACTGTCTGTCCAGTGCTTCCGGCATTCATCACACTGACAGCCCTTGAAAGAGTCATCCGGCATCATATCAAAGTATCCCGGAACCAGAATCTTAGGAAACCACTGAATTTTATTCCTGTATATCGGACCGCGAATGCTGGCAGGCTCACCTCTCAGAAAAGAGGCCGCATCCTGATAAATTTCCTCGCGGATGCCGCTGGAATAGCAGAAATGCGGGCGGAATGTATTTCGAGTGTGGCGCGTGCCGTCAGCCATCAGCGCCATGTATTCAGGATGCTTTTCGCTGAAGCGCTCGGGATATCCCAAAACATTCATTCCATGACAATGCGGAATGAGACATGTTTCCTGAGCCCAGCGCAGATTGAGATATTTCCTGGCAGTGACAATATCATTGGATGGATCGCCGGGCATCGTGCCATGGATCGCAATACTACGGTGGGTAAAGTCCGGACGCTCAAAAATTTCCGCTTCCGGATAGGGGAGCTGTTCCTTTTTTGGGAGCACGGTGCCTAGGTCTCCATAGAAATAGTAGCGCACTCCGGCAAAACGCTCCAGCCAATAATAGACCCCGAAAAGAGTGCCGCGTTCATGGAAGCTGTCCAGTCCCCGGGACAATGGGTCTAGTTTTGGATCATCGGTGCCGAGGATGAAGATTCGTCCGGGAATATTACGAATGATGAAGCTGTCACGCACGCCACTCATCGGCTGCAATCCAGCTTCGCGGCTCCAGGAATTATCACCCAAAATAAAAGATGTTTTACCTGGAGAAATTTCTTTGACCACGGGCACCGGTCCCGACAAAACCTTATCCAAGGCATTTTTTAGTTCCTGTGCGGCTAATTGGATGACAGGACAGGCTTTGGGAACAATCACGATTTCCGTGGTACCAGCAGTCAGCTGACCGCAGTTTTTGCCGATTGTTATCTGTCTGGGTGGCCGGCTATCCGCCAGGGAAGTCAGGGAAACAACCAACATGACCAGCAAAAGTGACCAGGTCTTTTTTCTCATTATCATTTCTTTCATTTTTTTGTCATCAGGCCGGAATACAAACAGATGTAAAACGAGAACCAGGCGACGGGCTGGATTCTCAAGGCAGGCGTTTCATCGTGAAATCATCGAGATGAATGATCGCATCCTGCTTCCAGCCCGGATCAGGCAGATACGGCAGATCATGCATCCGGTTCCAGGCCAAGTCAGCGCCATGCTCGAAACTGCCATTGGGCAGAAGATTTGCTGCATTGACGGCCAGAGAAAGCCCCAATAGAAAAAGGAAAATCTTCATGGCACGCAAGTTTTCGCTCAATACACGGGGCTGGTGAAAGTTGGAGCATACGTATCCCACCAAGTCGGATTCCAGAAAATCGAAGTCCAGGCAGAGATATGATAGCCAGGCCAGTCGGCAATCGAGACCGGAATCATTTTAAGGTTGCCCACGTGGAAATCGCAATGGAGAACATTTTGGCGATTATTATGCCAGTACTGGTACATATTTCCTGCTAGATCTCCCTTAATGCCAACGGTAACCGCGCCCTCTGTACCGAGACAAGTCTTGGCTGGCTGTTGCCAGTGGACAATCCAGCGGAAGCGTCCGATACTCTTACCGTCAACAGCCGAATTAAAGATACGATTGCTAACCGCCATCGTCGAGGAAGTGTACTCAGAAGGAGCGGACGGACAACGGAAACGGCTGTTGCCATTACCGATCTGAGTGTTTTCTGGCACTGAAGTCGTGTCGACGATCAGCTCACCCATATAATGCGCAATCTGTTGCATCGGTGAGTAGCGACTCATAAACTCGCGGACGGTCGTACTGCCCTCGCGGGTCTTATATGGTGGCAGAAGGTCCACATTGTCAGAAAGATACAGAGAGATTGCCGTGCCCAAAGTCTTATAGTTCCCCGCGCACTTGATGTCCTGCGCCTTGGCGCGAGCCTTCTGCAAAGCAGGCAAAAGCATCGAAGCAAGAATGGCAATGATCGCGATTACGACAAGCAATTCAATCAATGTGAAGAACTTACAGCCAAAAGACACTTTTCTCATTTTTGCATTCTCCATTTTACCTTCTCCATGGTCCTTTATCAAAAAACACTAAAGAGTATCATTTATTTCGATTTTATACTCACCATATGGATTGACAATGCTGTGTCTGGCAACCAGTGAATCCACTGCGCGCATGCCGAGTGACTCCGCATCAACACGCGCACAAGAAATTCTAGGGAAATGTTGAGTGGCAATGGCATAACCACCATAGGAGAGAACGCCATAATCAGAAGGTACTTTCAGCCCCTTTTTCTCAAGGTACCCCATGACGACCCGTGCAAGCTCGTCGCCGATAGAGAAGAGCACCATTCGCTGGGAGGAACCCCGGAAAAAATCCAGCACATGTGCACAAACTTCATCCGTTCGTTGGGATGATCTGAAGACTTCCCATTCCTGCATGGTGTTGTCAGGACTCACACCAAATGCAGCCAATTCTTTCTTAAAGCAATCCAACAGTAGCTCACTATCAAAGATGGCAGAAGAACCAATCATCGCAAAACGCCGACCGCCGCAATGCCATCCTAATTTAGCCAATTCGCGTCCGCACTGTTCTATATTGACCGTAGTCCCTGGCACCTGGTTTAAACGACTGCGGCGCCCAGCAATTGCCAAAGGTACGCTATTACAATGAGGGAGGATGAATTTCTGTATCTGTTTATCCGTTATACGGGGATCTAGAATGACGCCAACCTTGTTCTCTATCGATCCTATCTCAATGGCCAGTTCCTTTACCTCATCGTCGTTAGCCGGACGGGCACGGAGACAAGTGATTGAAGAAGGAATCATCACACGGTAACCATAACTCAGTGCTCCTTGGAAAACTCCTTGAATCATACGGTTTCCATAATTGTCATAATTATTATAGACTCTCAGGGGACGCATGGCACAAACCAATGTCCGATGCTCTAACATATGACGATTGGGGTCACAGACGAAATACCCCAATCCGGATGTTAGGCTCACATCGCCACTCTGAGTCAAGTTGTGAAATACACGCAATGCCGTTGCCGAACTGATTTTATAGTGATCGCACATCTCACGGATGCTCATGATCTGATCACCAACTTTCAATCGTCCAGATGCAATCCAAGAACGGATTTCCTCAGCAATCTTTATGTAGAGGGTTGGCTTTGGCATATTAGACCTGTAATATTACATGTTGTTTTCGCATTAATTTATATGATGTGAATGAAATTGCAAATACAAAGAAGCAAAATTTTTTTTCGAGGCATTTCGTTGTTCAAACGCAAAAAAACGCCAAAAAATGACAAAAAAATCTCGAAATGATTTGACAGACGGGAAAATAAGGTTATTGTCTTAACGAAGACGAGATTTGTTGACGTTGTCATGGTTTGTCATGTTTTAGTGTATCTCCATGCAAAAAGAGGAACAACGATGATACTGACATTAAAAGAGCTGGCGGAGTATTTGCGGGTCAATGAGCGGACGATTTTGCGGATGCTGAAGACTGGCAAAATTCAAGGGGCAAAGATTGGTGGGCAATGGCGCTTTAACGGCAGCCAAATTGACCGTCTTTTCTTTCCTTCGACTCCGGTTGATGATGACGATGACGAGGAAATGCCGATGTCGATTCTGACTCGCCCGCACATTGGGATTCCGGTGAGCCGGATGATGAGCGAAGATCGCATGGTTTTGGATATCAAAGGCGTAAATACAGAGGAAGTGATCGCAGAATTGACGGACCCGCGTTTTTTTGCCGGTCTGGTTCTGGATGTGCATGATCTTCGGGAAAAATGCATGGCGCGCGAGAATGTTCTCAGCACCGGGGTTGGCAATGGCATTGCAATTCCACACCCGCGGGATCCGGTGACCACATTGCGCGCACCAGCCAGCGTCATCTACGGCTATTCGAAAAAAGGTGTGGATTTCAATGCCCCGGATGGAAATCCAGTTCACTTCTTCTTCTTGATCTGCAGCCAGAATATCGAGCTGCATCTGCATTTGATGGGGTGTATGGCTCGTCTCCTCAAGAATGAGGACTTTCTCAAAGCCCTGCCAAAATGTACTGAGAAAATTGATGTCATCAAGCTGGTCATGGAACATGAACGCGATGAATTCCTAACCCAGGAACGCCTCGAAGACGAGGAAAACTAAGAGATAGGGTGCAGGGTGCAGGGGGCAGGGGGCAGGATAAATTTTCCGCACTATCACTCGACTTCTTGTTTTTTCAGAAAGATTTTTCTGAAAAGCAACCTTCAAGTCTTTGGCGTGCAAGTTCTTTCAAGATACCACCATTTTCTGTCTTTTTTCTCCGACTGATCCGACCGATCTGACCGATCCGACTGATCTACTTGATCCGTCCGATCCGTCCGATCCGTCGGAGAAACCAATAGACCAGATCACAAATTCGCGTGCCCTCCCATCCGTCGAAGCAACAACCCCTATAAAAATTTCGTGCCTTTTCGTGTGGTTCGTGGTTAAAAAAATATGATGTATGCGCCTATTTATTCTTAGGTCGGCGCACGATAGCGACAAGTTTGCCGAAGAGTCTTGTGCCGGCATCGCCTATTTTCCGGAAATTCAGAAGGGTCTCGAGTCGGCTTTTTTTGAGATCGATGGCTTTGACCGGGCAGAATTCATGGCAGCAATAACAGCGAATGCAGGTAAGATCATTGACTTCTTTGCCTGGTGCCAAGTCCGGGTCGATCGCAGACGGTGAAACCGGACAGCCTCTCGAGCAGCGATGGCATCGAATGCAAAGATCGCGACGGATAACCGGGCGGGCGGCAACCTGCCGACGCAGCCAACGAAGCCAGCTCGATGGCAACGGAAGAATACGCATAACATTCGCCGGTGCCTTGACTAATTTAAAATCCGATACTTGCAGATTTTCCAGAGGAGTTCCGTAAAGCTGGATTTCTTCGAGGCGGGTTGCGCCGAAATCTGCTCTGCGTGCAGCCAGATTTAGTGGATTGCACTCGGGATCCAGCCCGATCAGGTGACAAGCAACGACATCGATAGCCGCCAGGTCGGTGCTTGCCAGCAAAGCGCCTAGTTTGCGCGGGTGTCCACCGCTGGGGCCCTGCCCTTCCATCGCGACAATGCCGTCCATGATTGCCAATGCCGGTTTAGCGAGGCGGTTGATATCGATCATCAAGTCGGCAAGATGGTCACGGTTCTGGAAACGGAAATGATATTGTCCCTTGGCAGTGCCGGGAATCAGGCCAAATTGATTCTTGATGGCACCGGTATAGGCCATCTGCACATGGGTTTTCAGCTTTGGCAAAGTGATCAATACCGGACAGTCACGTAAATGCCGAGTCAGTGCCACCCGTTTGCCAACCCGATTGTCAAGGTCTTCAAAGACCTCCGTTTCCTCGAAATTCAGGATACCGGCACCTTCCTGTTCGGCTACCTGGCTCATGCCGCAGGATTTCATATTGGTCAGGGTGTCGCCGACTCCAGGCCCGTCACCGATCAGGGGAATCCCGCCGACTTCTTTCACCAAGCGAATGACTCCCCGTAAAAGTTCAGGATGAGTTGTCACCGCCTGCTCCGGCTTGGCTGGCGCCAGTAAATTTACTTTCAGGAGGACTTTCTGCCCGGGCTTGACAATGCCCTGCATGCCTCCAAAGGGTATTAGCAATTCACGCAAAGCCGACAGGATACGCTCGCGATCCTGGTAGTCAGGAACTGCTGCCAGAGCGACAACAGAGCGAAAACGAGCATCTTTTACAAATGTACTATTTTCAGCCATTTTTTTGCTTTTGTTTCAACGGTCTGAAAAGGATGGCCAGCAGGCAGGCGGCAATAGCATAACCAAGCAGCCCGCCAAGAATATGGCAAATAAGAGAGGCGGAAACCAAGTTGGTAACCGTTGCCGACAGCAGAGGCGGCAGCCAGGGAATAAACAAGACATCGAGAAATATTCCCCCCGCCAAAGCGCTGCCAAGGCAGATAAGCACGCCAAAAAACCAGAAGAGGACTTTAGTCAGATAAACGACCAGACAAAGACAAAGCAGGCTCGAAAGCAGCATCAGCAGATATTTCCACCAGTCCTGACGCCAGTTGATCCCTTCCTGATCGAGTTCCAGAACACGCAGCTGCTCCAAATCCAACACCGGACGGGAGGGCGCAGGGCTTTCGCTGACGTCATTGTTCACCGAAGCCGATGAATTCAGGGAAGGCTCAACCCCGTCCGCACAGACCCTGACAAGAGCCAGGCTGCTGAGCAGAAAAAGCATCAAAAGAATCCGTTTCATGTCCATTGCAAGTATGTTTACAGCAAAAAAAAAGCTTCTGCTTCATTAAAGAAACAGAAGTTTTTGCGTTGTCAGACATTATCTTGATCCACAAGGGATTCAGTCAATGTCCAAGCCAGGAATCAGAAGCGTTTGCCGCCACCGTGGGAACGCCCACCACCAAATCCGCCACGCTCGCCGCGGGGTTCGAGGGGTTTCGCTTCGTTGACGGTCAACATGCGACCGTTGTTCTCTTTGCCATTCATGGCTTCAATCGCGGCCTGCGCCTCGTTGTCATTAGCCATTTCGACAAAGCCGAATCCTTTGCTGCGACCAGTATCACGATCCGAAATCACGCGCGCACTGACAACTTGACCAAATTGCGCAAAAAGCGATTCCAGTTCCGAATCTGATACCGAATAGCTCAGATTCCCGACGTACAATTTCTTGCCCATTTCTTTCTCCAAACTAAAAACTCCGGCTTCCTTCTTTTACTTTCCGAAACCGATTGCTGGAAAGAGGTCCGTATGGCGACCTGAAGTTGCATGATTCAGAAAACCCAAGGAAGAGAAAGGGGCCAAGAAAAGACAATCATCCGTTCAATCATCCATTTTCTTTCTCATTTTTCAGCGATGCATAAACTACAATATACCGCCAATTTCCTGCAATGCAAATGGATTTGCAGATTTTTTTCTATTCCAAATTCTTTTTTAAACAACGAAATGCCCGAAAGGACACGAAAAAATTTCATGGAAATGGCTTTGTCTGCGAGAACAAGTCGTATTTTCCATGAAATTTTTTCGTGTCCTTTAGTGTTTTTAGTTGTAAAAAAAACCTTGACCCAGTTTTACTGACGCATTGCTCAGCGGCAATGGCTAGTTCCATAGGTTCAGTTGGATACGCTGGGCATTCAAAGGTACGGCGAAATCTCCAATAGCTGTCCTTGGCTTCTTCAGCCCCTTACTTCCAAATGCGTTGAGCCTGCTCAATAAATCGCTGTAAATTGATTGTACGCATATCACTCTTCGAAGTCAATTTCCTGTCGGCAATGCTTGACATTTACGGTTTTCAAAGGTTCATTCTGCCAATCGCCGATTGCCTGATTGGTCAATGAAACCGTGCAATTGGAAAAGTGGACCTTTTCCACGTTTCTGACAAAGTATGCCCATGGCAATCCGTAATACGCCAAATCATTCCAAATGGGATATGGGTCTGGCACTTGATTGAGAAAATCCTTCCCCATTGGTCCGGAAAGACGCATCGAGACATGGGAGAAATTCAACTGGCCGATCGGCTGATCTTCCATTCCGCCCATATAACTTCCACGTTTAGCAGATGCAGTGATATTGTGGAAAGAAATACGGTCTATTTTTCCGATTAGCTGCCCCTGGCTGCATTTAAGATGCTGAAAATTAAACGTCTGCAAGGCGTCAATCACCAGATCGGAAAAGATCACATCATTGATTTTTGGCCCTTTCTGAATGATTGTCCCCCGTTGATTATCCGCATCCAACACTGACATTAATGAGATGCCGATCATAGAATCATAAATCACGCAATTGCTGAAAATGCAGTTGCGGATCTCGCCGTCTCCTTCATAGCCCAGGCGAATCCCGCAGGAGCTGGTTTTCAAGATGCAGCCTGTCACAATGATATTTTCGCAGGGGCGATCGTACCCGAGGACATTAATGTCACTTTTAATCGCAATCGCATCATCACCAGTCGAAATACAACATCCCTCAATTTTCACATTGGAGCAGCAGTCAATGTCCAGTCCGTCCGTATTGGGACTTTCCAACGGTGTGTCAATAGTGATATGCTTGATCTGCAAATTCTCACATCCCAGCGTCCAGATGGTATAGGCGGGAGGATTTTTGATCGTTACGCCGGAAATGATGATATTTGAAGATTCCCGGAAATGAATCAATCCTTTGGGGCGATGCAGTTTCGGCCACCAGCGCTGCCCGAAAATCGGATATTCCTTTGTGGGGTCAATATCCCAGAAAAGGTCGGTACCGCAACCGTCGATGATTCCTTCGCCGGTAATGGCCGCATGGCGAATGTTCACCCCTCCAAGAAGGAAGCGACGTGAATTGCAGGTAGGTTCCTTGGCTTTTTTCAGAGGGTCCGGAACTGGTTGCAGAATACTGCGCAACAAAGCACCGCGTTCGATACGAAGCTCCACAAAGTCCCGCAATTCCGTCATTCCCAAGGCATAGTTTCCCGGTGGTACCAGAACGATTCCACCGCCTGCGCCCGCGCATTGGTCTATTGCCTTCTGAAAGGCAGGAGTATTGTCCGGATTATCCGAAGAAGCCCCAAAATCCCTTACGTTGAAGAGAAAATCTGTTTTATATTCTGGTGAATTGGTTTTATCAGCCATGTTAGTGGACTCCTACTGATATTATTGTTGTTATTCTTTCTCGACGAGCAGGACGCTTCTGGGCGGTAGAGTGAGGCTCCCTGCGATTGTGATTTCTTTTTTCTGCCAAACTTCAAAACCGACAACCTCTTTTTTGAGCGTGATGGTGCGTGTGGTGTCGTAAAAGTTGAAAACGGCATAGAGTTTGCTGTTTTCCCACTGTTCCGGGATGCCGATTCCTCCCAGATCATAGGGAATTGCCGTCTCTCCGGAATTGTATTTGAGAACCGTATGCACAATATCCATGCCGATGGAATTGAGTCTGCTGATGCGGTCGCCCAGCATGATGTTGCCGCCGGAAAGAATGATCAAAGATGCTCCAACCTGCACCTCATGAATGGAGTCGATCGGTGTTCCACCCCGGGTGACAAAAGATTGATACGGAATGAAGCTATGATAGGGATTGAAATGTTCGTCCAAGGAGGTTTTCCGATTACGCACAATCAGGAAATCCGGATCGTTGGTACAGACTTTTCCGTGCAGGAACCAATATGCGGAAAGTGCTCGTGCTGCCACCAAAATACAGCTCCAGTAGGTGCTGATGTCCGGGATCACCCGCATTGTATCGCAAGTTCCGATGCCGCATCCGGGAGTCATGCCGCACCCCAGCAGAACCGCATCTTCGCCGATCGATTCGCGGATCAGGTTCAGCCCAAGGTCCACCATTTCCGGCGACATTCCGGGTGCGTGCGTCAGCATATTGATGAAGTCCAGTTTGAAAAAGCGAAAGCCGGTTTCATACAACCTTGCATATGTATCCCGGATGAATTGCCGGGCATCTTCACGGCGCAGATCAGGCATGCCCACCCGCCCATAATCCGCAAGCGGTTCAAAATGGACGAATCCGTCATTTTTTTTGCAGAGCATTTCCGCATGGAATCTGCCAATCGGCGAGCGGGACGATATCATGAAGGGTGCCGTCCAAATGCCAGGAATCATGCCGACGTCGGTGATGGCTTTGACTACGCGGCTCAAATCGCCGTGGAAGCGGTGATTGGGAATCCAGTCTCCAGGCATGCTTTCCCAGCCGTCATCGATGACGATATAATCCAGATTTGCTTTCAGAATTGGATCCTTCTGGATCGCCTGAATGTTTTCGATCACATCCTCTTCTGTGATGGTATCATAATAATAATCCCAGGAGTTCCACCCCCATAGTTTGCGTACCGGTCCGCGAGATGGGAAATCCAGTTTTTGCAGCAATTGTACCGGGTCTTTTCCGCTGATTATACGCAACTCTTTACCGTCGGGGCAGTGAAGACCATCGTTTTCCCAGTGGAAAACTCCGCCATGACGATTTTCCACAAAAACAGAACGGCGATTCGTTCTGTCATAAAGCAGCACAAACCAGCGGCTGTCTCTTCGGTTCACGTTGCCGAAAAAGCAGTCCGTATCCGTGACTGAAGCAAAGCCCTTCCCGATATTGACCAGCGAATCCAATTCATTGATCAATATCCGCAAATCGCAATCGGTACAAGCTGGTTTGATGATGATTTCCTGCGTCTCAGGCGCTTCCGTAATTTTCCAATGAGAATCCAAATTTATATTGCGCTTTTCGAAGTTCATTTTTTCAGCTCCTTCCATCTGTAAGGATTTTTTAACCACGAACCACACGAAAAGACACGAAAATTTTGTATAGGTTTTGTTGCTTTGCCGGATGAGCCTGCTCGCGAATTTGTGATCTGACCTATTGGTTTCTCCGACTGATCCGACTGATCGGTCGGATCGGTCGGATCAGTCGGATCGGTCGGAGAAAAAAGACGGAAATTAGCGGTGGAATTTCTGAATGTTACGATCAGCATACCACCCAACTCTAAAAAAAGTTCGTGCTTTTTCGTGCCTTTCGTGGTTAAAAGCCTTTTTGGACGCCATCTAAATATGGGTTGGGGGCGTTATGAGATTGCTGATTCGCTGACCGGAAATGGTTGTATCGGGCCAATCATTGCTGATGCTCAAGATAGTGTGAAAGACGCTCTCCCTCTTTACCGGACACAGCCGAACCGAAGTAGGGCACTTCCCAGGCAACTAGTTTTTCAGCAACCGCCGAAGCAATGGCAACCTGCACTGCTACCCGTTCCGGTGCGGCAGGGTAAAGATTGACCTTTTCGAGAAAACTGCGACGCTCAAAGATTTCCACATGTGCCCACAGTGTTGTACCGGAATTATCGGCTGCCTGTTTCCATAAGGACCACATCGGCAAAAGCTCCGGCAATGTGCAGTTGCAGTTGCCGACCGAGTCCTGGGGCATCAAAATGTCCACGTTGGATTCCAACAGAATCGCCTGCCAGAAATCCAGAAATTCCTGCGTTTTTCCCGGATAGAGGTATCCTGCCGGAGAGGCAATTACCTGCAAGGATGGATTAAATTCTTTGACCGTATCGGAAAAAGCTTGGTAAAGCCGATTCATGCGCCGCTCTGCTTCAGAGTTTCTTTCCCCGTGATAGGCTGTTTCGCAGGGAAAGTAGCAGCCGCTGAATTTTCCCATCTTGCTCAGTTCTGTAAAACAGGCTTTGTGTTCGGCGATTTCCGCACAGAGTTGCTCTTCTGAAAGACGTTTGGCCCATCCGGCCACAGAGCCGTAACCGCCCAGATAGACGGTCATTTTTTTGTCGGCAGCGGCAGCAAGCATATTTTCGACAACACGGTACTGCTGCAAAAAATTGTAGCGTTGCGACTGGTAATAGCATTCGCCGAGTTCCCTCCAGAGAACGGCTTGAAAGATAACCGTGTCAATATGTTTGTGCTGAAGTTCGTCAAACAGGTCGCACCACTCTACTTCCGATGCATACAACATAGGTCTGCCGCAATAGTCAGCAGGATGTGCATAGATAAAGCTTCCGGTGATTCGTTTGGCCGAGCATTTTCGATTCTGCTCATTGGCACTGGCTACTTTGGATTCTTCAAGCGAAGCGTCAAAGTCATATGGCGGCAGGTAGAGGGAAAAACCCTCATCAACCTGACCAATGGGAAAAGGATTTGTATTATTCATGGCAACAACTCAAATTACAAGGGAATTACCCGCAGCCTGGCGGGCAAAACGATCTTATTTGCTGATCTCAAACAGGCGGAATCCTTGGAGGGAAGTGGATTCGCCCACAGTTCTTCGGCTTCGGAAATCTCATCTGGCATTACCAATGTTTGCCCGTGATTATTTCGTCCAGCGGAAAAGGCGGTATTCTTGCGGATCGACGCTTAATATTTCACCATGTTTCCGGGGCGTTCGGATGAGATCATGATCATTGTAGGTCAGTTCTTCGAGAACCGTAAACTCCGGATGCTCAAGGAAAAATTTTTCTGTTCGATTTGAGGTGTAATTGCCGACCAGCAGAAGTTTTTCAGTATCGGAACCATTCAGCGTATAATACAGGCGTTTGTTTTTTGCCGTGAATGGGGTCACTTCGCCTTTCAGCAAGAGTTCCTGATAGGGTTCAAGAAGCTTGAGTGCCCTTGTCGAGTAATACAAGTCCCGGGGTGTGTCAAAATTAACAGCAGCAAACCAAGTTATTCCCCCGCCATGCAGCAGAAATTCTAAAACCATGGGTTCAATTTTGAAGGATGCAAACTCGCCAAAAGTACCGGCAGATGCCCAGGTGATGGTTTTCTGAGGTTCTTTGACCCAGGCCCGCTCACGTGCACACATGAAATTCACTTGCTGCAACAAACCTGCACCATAAAACTCCGGCATTGTATACTTGAAGTATTGTGGATAGTTGCGGGCATTGAACACACTTTCAAAAGACCCAATAAAGCCGGCGAGATAATACAGACCCAGATTGAAAGGACGATCATCCCCGGCAAATTTTTTGAAATATTTATGCCAATCGGCAACAATGCGGTCGCCACACTGGAAAAAATGCTCTTTCAGGGAGACCCCGCTCGATGCAGTGGCATCCATGCAACGTTTGCATTTTGGAGCATACTCCGGTAAAGATGTGAAGACTTCACAATCATAGAACACAAAATCAGCGGGATATTTTGCGGCTGCGCTGGATATTCTTTCCATATTTGCTACATAGCCTGGTCCGGTGTACGTTGGACATAACTTGCCGGCTCTCCCACAGGCGGCTTCGGGATATTTTTGAAAATCGATCCCGTGCAATGGGGAGCTCACGGAGATGATTTTATATCCGTACTTCTGTGCCCTTTCGACAATTTTTTGAATGTCCGGTGAGATCGTTTCGGAGGAAAGCGGGAAGATCGGCACAGCATTGAAACCCAGCTTGCCATAGGTTGTGAAAAAATCCGGCCAGTTTTCAATGAAATCCGGCCACATCCAGCCGATGCTCAAATGGATGTCCGCATCAAAAGGTTTGTCCAGCATCGGCATGTGAAAAGTCTCCACAGGAACAACCCGCTTTGAAAGAACCTTGCCCTTGGCAATGACCCCAAACCTTGCTTTTTCACTCAGATTGAACTCCCGGTCGGCGACAATGAAAACCGGTCCAAAGTGATGTCGGGCATACAATTCAGTTTCACGGCAGGGGCTACCTTGCCGTGCTGATTCCGCCGTCAGTTTGATTTTGTAAACAATCCTGTCGTCATCACGCTGTTCAGTCACCACGGCAGCTTTCATATTCGGAGTGTCGCAGAGCATTCGCAAGCCAACCGGCAGCTCGATGATGAATTCAAAGCTGTTGAGTCCCGACCATGGAGCATAAGGCGGATATCTAACATAAGCTGGTTCGGCGCCACTGTAGTCCACCGCCCAAAATACTTGCGGAAGCGCTACATTCATTGGAACGGAAAGAACATCTTTGCCCGGCCCAAAGTAAAATTGGTCGTTTTCTGCAAGCCCGCCACCAATGTAGAAGGGTTCCGGGTCTTTGCCGAAAATGTTCATTTCAGCAGCGGCCCCCGTATCATGAGGATATTGCGGGGCAAATGCTTGAATTTCATCCAGTTTGAAAGCAAACCCCTCCGGCAGGATGCTGAAACCAATATACCTTGCTTCCGCCCCTTTGACTTGGAAAGTCAGTTCAACGTTTTCACTTGTCCCAATTTCATCAGCATCAAAGGCCGTGGTGCCTGCGGGAAGACGGCGCCCATAAGCGCCGGTTTTCACTTGACAGCCCGCACGGAAAAATTCTTTTCCGTCTTTACTCAACAGCAGGGTGACTTGACGTGGTGCCGTATGCCGCCAGTGGTAATTGGTGTTGGTCAACATAAACAATTTCACCAATTGCAGCGGTTTTTTTTCGCCCAAATCCACACAGACATAATACGGGCTTCCATCGACCATTTGCCCGAAACTGTCCAAAGTATTCAGCTTGCCAGAATACTGTATTCCATCCGTCAGTCTGGAAGGTGCATCTTTATTGAAATTGGACGGATAGATCGAGTAATATACTTTTTTCCCCAGAGCAAGGTTCTCATTTCCGAACAGGAGGTTAGTCACAAGCAGAAACGAGCAGATCAACAATTTTTTGGTCATCATGGTTTTTCCTTTCTTGATGTGGATTGCCACTCTATTCACACAAAAAACTTTGCAAGATTTCCGGCAGGCAACAAAATCCTGCGAATCACTTCCAATTCGGCCGGATGTTATTTTTGAAAATTTGTTCCGGGCTGCAAAGCTCCACATGCCCGTCGGCAAAAAGAGCCTGCGTTTTCCCGTCATGTGCGGTAAAACCGGGAGGGATCATTCCTCGATTGGGCAAGTATATCGAAAGATGCGAGAAACAATAGAATGTGGTTGGAGGATCACTGCTTTCGTCAACAATCCTGGCATCTGTTATCAGGAGGGCTTCAGAGGGCGTTTGCAGCATTTTCATTTGTCCAACACTGGCTTTACTCTCAAACAAATTAGTATTATACGCATAATTTACAGCAAAGGGGCGGTAATACCCTTTGACTGCCGGACATGAAAATGGCCCTGGTGACTTTTCTGGCGTTGTGTTCCAGAGAGCAGGGACAGGAGTCATCTGTTCCGCAAGGTGCTGGAACCAATATTTCCCGGTGTTGCTTTGATATGCAGGGGGGAAATAATCTTCATGGAGGCTTAAATAACTGCCAAGGGCAAGGTGTTGTTGTTTCAGATTGTTGGCGCACACGACGTGAGCAGGTATAAAGGTCGCACCGCCCAAAAGAACGCTCAAGACGATCAGCAAACCGATGACGATGCTTAATTCCATTCGATTGTTCATCGACAAATACTCCTTATATCTTACCAGCAAAATGCTGTTCTCATCATATAGAATAGCCTTCCTGAAGTTCATTCCAGAAAAAGCGAGTATGATGGCGCACAAAAGTTTCCCGGTTTGGGCTGAATGCGTCTTCACTTTTTAATTAGAGGGTGTCCAAAAAGGTTTTTAACCACGAAAGGCACGAAAAAGCACGAACTTTTTGGAGTTGGGGGTGTGCTGATTTGATTTTTCGGTGATGGGGAGAGGGAAGCCGGCATCATGCCGGCGAGCCGCCGACGCTCCATATCGCCTCCGACGCAATTGCGTAAAGTCGGCCTCGGCACACAAGAATTTCGCCAGAGCAATCCCGTCCGTCGAAGCAGCAACCCTAGAAAACTTTCGTGTCTTTTCGTGTGGTTCGTGGTTAAAAAATCCTTTTTGGATGGGGGCTAATTAACAGTAAGGTTATTCCCAAAAGATAATTCTTCCTTTCGATGTGAGCCAACGTGCCCATCCAAAAAAAATGCATTTGCACGTGAGGCATGACGATAGTCCAACGGCCCCTTCCCAGTATATGGGTCATACTGTGCCGTGTGATTCTGAATGTAATAGATTGTCTTAAAGGGTGATGTGCCGTAGTCGTAAACATGAGCATCACCACCGATGATTTTCCTGCTGGGGTGCTTTACTTTATATAACTTGACAAAACCAAGATGCCCATTCCAAGCATAATTCGTTCCGATCTGTCCGCCATCTTGGTAGCTTGCCCGTATTTCACGGCAGATCAATAACGAATTCGCAGGAGCAGTGTCAAAGTTCAAAGCATAATATTTCTCTTTGAGGAAATCATAATTGTATAGAAAATGAAACCAATACCATGATGCATAACCCATTGAATTCTTATAGGCCGGGACAATGAAATCATCATAGGTGTCACAGTAATTAAGCGAAGCATAGGAAATCTCTTTCAAGTTCGAAACACAGCGGACAGATATGGCCTTTTTACGAGAACTATTCAGTGCCGGAAGCAACATGCTGGCAAGAATCGCGATGATCGCAATGACGACTAAAAGCTCGATCAGTGTAAAACGAGCGTCAAATTTCACGCAGTTCTTCATAGTACCTCTCTCTTTCTTTTGGTTGGTTTGCTTGAATCGATGAAAAAGCATGATACAATTTCACATTGGAAAAATGATATGGAAGAAAACGGTTATTTCCCCATTGTGCAAAGGCGAGTTACAGGCGTTTTTGTGACTGCCTTGGGGGAGAAAACCAGTTCAATGTCATGGTGTCCAATGATCGAATCATCCCCGTTGCAGGCGGCGTTTGCAAGCTTTGCAATCAAGGCGATCTGTTCACTGATCATGGCTGTACCGGTGATCAAAGGGTAAGGGAACTCCCCCAGGGGAGAATCTTCGTTGACATGGCTGGCCAGTAAAAAATTGTCAGGCGGGAAAAAACCGGCCTCAGCTGCTGCCTGCTGAATTCCGATCGTCAGCAGGGAATCTGATGAGATAATTCCGATCCTGTCGTTATGATGTTTCTGGAGCAGTGCGAGCGTGTTCTCATAGGCAGAACGTATGCTCAAATGACATTCCTTGAGTAGTCCAGGATGATAAAAATGCCCTGCGCAAGCAAGCATATCCCGAAAGAAATCAAGCGATAGCATTCCCGCATTATAAGACCATTCAAAGTTTTCATCCGCATTGTAAAAAAGATAGATGGGTTTGCACCCCCTGTCCGCCAGGTATCTCCCTGCTTGGTAAATAAAGCGCCCAAAATTGAATGAAACCGATGTCTTCAACCATTTGTAGGAATACAACCCGATAAACGGAATGGTTAACTCATCGGAGAGTTTTTGCGAATATTCGGCAAAATATCGGCTGGACACCAATAATACGTCAAATGCGTTCTCTTTCAATTTGCGAATCAAATCCTGAGCCGACCTTGCATCATCCACCCGGTTGAATACTGTATACTGAGCATTGTGCTCCTGACAAAACTGGTGGAATATTTTTAAAAATACCGATTTATGAACAATGTTCCCCCCCTCGTCACACTTGCCGTCAAAAACCAGCCCATAACGCAATCCCGAAAGTTTCCGTACATAACATCCTTTCCCGGCATAACGATCCAGCAAACCCTGATTTTCAAGAATGTCAAAAGTACGGGAAAGGGTTGGAGCCGTCGTTTCATAGCGTTCAGATAAAACACTGATCGAATCAAGCTTCTCGCCGGCCTTCCACTCCCCACGACGAATTTTGGCACTGAATAGCTTCGCAAGCTGTACGCTTTTACCACGATTGCTGCCACGATTGCTCATCCATTACACCCCTTTGTTTAATGCTTGAAAATTACTATAGCATTATATAAAGGTTTGTCAAGCCATATTTTTATTTTTTCCAACTTTCAATTCCAAATTCTTTTTAAACAACGAAATGCCCGAAAAGACCCGAAAAAAATTTCATGGAAAACACGACTTGTTCTCGCAGAAAAAGCCATTTCCATGAAATTCGTTGTTCAAAAAGAATATCTCGGCTAATGGTGCATTACTCGTTGAGGCCTTCGAGCAGTTCCGGGAGGAGTTCTTCGACGGTGCCGGAGTGGTATTCGCCGCTGACGAACTGTGGCAGTTCGAGAAGTTTCATGGCGAAGTCGCGGGTGGTGCACACTCCTTCCACTTGTAGTTCCCGCAGTGCATTTTTACTGCGTGCGATGGCTTGTTCGCGGTTGGCACCATGGGCAATGATTTTACCGAGCATGCTGTCATAATACGGTGGGATGACATAGCCGCTGTACAGGTGCGAATCCACGCGAACGCCGGGGCCGCCTGGCGGCAGATAATGCATGACTTTGCCTGGGCATGGCGCGAAATTCCGTCGGGGGTCTTCAGCATTGATGCGTACTTCAATGGCATGGCCACGCAAACGGATATCTTTTTGCCGCCAGCTGAGCTTGTCGCTCAGCGCAATGCGGATTTGCTCACAAACCAGATCGACTCCGGTTATCATCTCTGTCACCGGATGCTCGACTTGCAAGCGCGTATTCATTTCCATGAAATAATAGTTGCCATCCTTGCTGAGCAGAAATTCCACAGTGCCCGCGCCGACATAATCCACGGCCTTTGCGGCGTTGATCGCCGTTTCGCCCATTTTCTCCCGCAGTTCAGGGGTCAGTGCTGTACAAGGAGTTTCCTCGATCAATTTCTGATGATGGCGTTGCAAACTACAGTCACGGTCGCCAAGATGGACGACGTTCCCGTGCCGGTCGGCCATCAGCTGAAACTCAACATGCCGCGGATTGATCTGAAATTTTTCCAGATACAGCGAGCCATCTGAAAAGGCGCGTTCGGCTTCCTGGCTGGCCATATTGAAGCTGGCAATCATGTCCGACTCACGGTGGACGATGCGCATTCCTTTGCCGCCGCCGCCACTGACCGCCTTCAGAAGTACCGGGTAGCCAAGACCAGCAGCAGCACGCAAGGCCTCGCGGGCATCGTGCACGACCCCATCACTGCCGGGGATTACGGAAACCCCGGCAGCCAACATTGCGGACTTGGCGGCGGATTTGTTGCCCAGTGTCCGTATCGAACGTGCATGCGGTCCGATGAAAATCAGATTGCATTCCGCGCATACTTCCGCAAAATGGGCATTTTCGGCGAGGAATCCGTATCCTGGATGGATTGCGCTGGCTCGAGTCAATTCCGCTGCGGCGATGATGCGTTCAATTTTGAGGTAGCTTTCGGTGGCCGGTCCGCGTCCGATGCAGACGGCCTCATCGGCCAGGCGCACAGCCAAGCTGTCGCGGTCTGCTTCTGAAAAGACCACAATGCTGGGCAATCCTAACTCGCGGCAGGCGCGCACCACCCGCAGGGCAATTTCACCCCGATTGGCAATGAGAATTTTAGGTAAAGTTGAGTCCACGTTGGTATGTTAATTTTTTGTTATGGACAAGGGACAGGGACAAGAATGGACAAAATTGACAGGATGGACAAGAATGGAATGGACGAGGGACAAGCAATCCGACTGACCTGACTGATCTGGCGTTCGTGTCCCCCCGTGTTTCCTGTCAGTCAATCCGTATTTCAAACAATGGCTGGCCGTACTCGACAGGGTTCCCATTTTCCACCAGGACTTTGCTGACGACTCCGGAAACCTCAGATTTGACTTCATTCATGACCTTCATTGCCTCGACAATGCAGACCACGGTGCCGATTCCGACATGATCGCCTTCCTTGACAAAGGGTGGCAGTTCCGGTGCTCCGGACGTGTAAAAGGTACCCGGCATCGGTGCGCTGATCATGGTGGTATTGTTGGGCGGCGCCTCTTTAACGGCTGTGGCTTCCGCAGCTTCAGCGGGCAGTGTGTCCACTGTTTTTTGAACGGTACAGATTTCCCGGCTGAGGCGGATCGAGGTGTCACCCTCGTGAACTTCCAAGCCAGTGAGCATGTGCTGGGACATGATGTCAGCCAGTTTGGCAATCGTTTTTACGTCCATAGATGACTCCTTTCCATCGTTATGTCTTTTCGTACTACTATTTTCAAACTTTTTGCTTTTCGTGAAAGATTTTTCTGGAAAGAAAAATCCAAGTCATTGGCACACAATCGTTTGTCGATTGATCCGAATGATTGTAGTGCCTTTACAAGGCACTGTCTTTGGGGGATTCTCCACCCCAGGCTTGGGGTTAAGCATGGTTAAGCACCTACGGCGCAAAGCATTGTGCCGGTCCGGCTGATCTGACCGATCCGTCGGAGAAAACAACAGCCAAAACCACAAATCCGCGTGCAATCTCATCCGTCAAAGCAACAAACCCTACAAAAAATTCGTGCCTTTTCGTGTGGTTCGTGGTTAAAAACGAACTGTCGAGGGGGGGCATGCGATGGCTACTTGAAAGTGCCCGTCGGGTTTGCAAACGGCGCAGGCAGCGGAAACCGGTTTTTCAAAATCGGCAAAGACGCCTTGTTCGAGGATGAAAGTGCAGGCTTCTTCCGGGGTTTCTGCGGAGAAAGCGTTTTCACGTTGATTCAGGCCGGGATCGTTTCGTTCATATGTGCAGACATAGAAAGCCTGGCCTGGTTCGATGCGGAATTCGCGCACCAGCAATGCGTCTTTTCGTACGATGCCCAGCCAGCCGCGGCTGCCATCCGGGTTGACCACGCCGGTGATCCGGGGTGTATCAAGGCTGTCATGCTCGTAATCCATCGACAGCATGACATACGCCAGTGCATCCCGCGGCGGTAGCCCGGCAGCGATTTTTTCGGTGACCGGATCGGTCTGCGAACCATTGCTGACGATGCAAAAATCGCCGGCAAAACGCAGGCAGTTGTATGCAATGTAAGGATTTTTATTGATGTCATTCTCGAAACCCGGCTTTGGCACGATGGCTACAGCCTGATCCAGAAGCACCGATTGGCGGTTGGGGAAAGAACGAGAGGAAACCCGGTACATGGCTGCACCAAAGCCCGTTTTTGTGCGTCCGACAGCAACAATACGTCCTACATACATGATCTTTAACCTTTCTCAAGTCCGATGTAATGGCTTAGTAGTATAGGGTGCGGGGGGTGCGGGGTGCAGGGGGCAAAACGTTCAGGCCTGTCCGAAACCGAGCAGGCTGGCCAATCCAGCCAGGAGTCCCAGCAGAACACAAAAGTTCCCCAGGCAGCTGATCTTTTGCAGCCGCAACAGGTCTGGAATCAGCTCTGGCGGCAGATTCTGCGCTTGAGCCGCATGTCTGAAACGGCTGTAAGTCCCTATCGAGGTCATGATTGCGATGCCGCCGGCAATCGCCAGTGCCAGCAAAAGGGACTGGCGCCCGCCAAAAATCCGTTGTGCAAAAAAGAATCCTGCGAAGGTAAAAACGAAGCCCAGCAGCAATTCCTGAAATGGCTGATACGACAGCTCACGGATGCTGTCGCTGCCTTCTTCAAAAGCTTTCTTCAGCAGTCTTCGCCGGGGTGCAAAGGTGCCGCCAAGAGCCAGAAAGCCGAAGATCAGCAGAAGGAACATGATTAGCAGTAATGGCAAAATCGCTCCATTTCCGGACTGTTAGAATTCAAAGTCGTTTTTCTCCACGGCTTTTTCCATCCGTGCCCGTCTTTTTGCCAGAATCCGCAGCAGTGTCTGCTCATCTTCAGGGGGGAGGCTATCCAACATTTCCCGCAAAACCAGAATGGCCTCTTCGGTATGCAGTGCCAGTTCCGCACAGACAGGAGTGATGCGAATGCTCTTTTCCGTTTTTTGCAGGCGCCGGAGATTTTCCTCCGCCTCCGGCAAGTCGATTTTGTTGGCTAGAATCAGGGCTGGGCGCTTGCTCAAGCCTGATTCGTAATGTTCAAGTTCCTCGCGTAAAACCTGCAAGTCCTGCAAAGGGTCGCGCCCATCGGTTCCGCCCATGTCCAGGACAAAACAGAGGATTCGGCAGCGTTCAATGTGCCGCAAAAACGCATGCCCAAGCCCAACATTCTGATGCGCTCCGGCAATCAGGCCCGGGATGTCGGCTATGGTGAAACGACGATAGTCTTCAGTCTCGATAACGCCGACATTCGGATGCAAAGTTGTAAAGGGATAAGATGCCGTACGGGGGCGAGCCGCCGATACCGCCCTCAAAAACGTCGATTTTCCGGCATTCGGGAAGCCGACCAGACCGACATCCGCGACAATTTTCAATTCGAGATCGAGAATTTTGCTTTCGCCTTCCTCGCCTGGCTGAAATTGTCTTGGCACCCGGTTGGTCGAGCTGACATAATGCAGGTTCCCCTTGCCGCCACGTCCGCCGCAGACGGCGATGAACTCCTGCCCATCTTCTTTGAGATCGCAGAGCAAAGCGTCGCTGTCATGATCAAAGATCAAGGTGCCGACCGGTACTTGGATTTTACAGTCGGGGGCGTTGGCACCGTGTTTTTGTCGGCTGCCACCATCGCCGCCGCGCTTTGCTTTCCACTCAGATTTGAATTTCAGATTGATCAGATCCTGTTCTGCACTGGTGGCTTGCAGGATCACATCACCGCCTTTGCCACCGTCGCCGCCATCTGGTCCGCCTTTCGGAACAAACTTTTCACGCCGGAAGCTGCAACTTCCGGCGCCGCCGTGCCCGGCCTCTACGCTAATGGTCATTCGATCAATAAACATGGTATTTTTTTTAGGGGGCAAGGCAGTTGTCAAACCAGCCGGCTCAGGAATCTATGAATTTCTGACGCAGTTCCTCTTTCTTACGATCACGCCGAGTCTCCAATGAGCGGATTTCAACCGCCAAGTCCGCCTGCACCTGATTGATTTTTTCGGGGTCGTTTTGACTACCCTCGAGGCGAACCTGGGCGTCAAATCTGGCCTGGGCTATTTTGGATTCGTAGAGACGCTCTACTTCCGCAAGCTGCTCTTTTTGTTCCGTTGTGAACTGTTGCACAGCTCCTCCAAAGCGCTCCATTGCCAGTTCAAATGCACTTTTCACCACCGATTCCTCCAACCATATCGGATTGTATCGCCAACGCAAAAAAAACACGAAATATAATATAATGCCATTTTCCAAGCCGGTATAAATTGGCTTAAAGTGCTGATTACACGATAGTAATGCCAGGCCGACCGATCCATCGGAAAAATCAACAGGCCAGGTCGGCAAATCCGCGGACAATCTCATCCCCCGAAGCACCAACCCTATAGAAAATTTTCGTGTCTTTTCGTGTGGTTCGTGGTTAAAAAATGATTGTGTTGAGTATCGCCGCAACCCAGGCTATCAGATAGACCAGCAACGCGATTCCGACGGCGGCGCTGGCCAGATCCTTTGCCCGTTTGGCCAACGGATGATATTCCGGGGAGGCCAGATCGACGACCGCCTCGAGGCTGCTGTTGAGAAGTTCGACTGTCAGAAGCGCCAACCAGAGCAGATTGAGTAATACTGCGGGCCAAAAGCCCAAGGGTAAAAGCCATGCCAGCGGCACCGTAATCACCCCCAGCACGATCTCCTGGCGAAAGGCGGCTTCACTCCAGGCCGCTTTCAACCCGTCTGAAGAATAGCGGCAGGCTGCCAGAAAATGCTTGAAGCCGTATTGCTTCGTTGCTTTCTCTTTGTTGTCCATGCGCAGGCTTCCACTTCTATGATTGCCATCAGATAAACGACTTCATATAATCAATTTGCAGCGTCAGGTCGGCATCATAGCTTTGCAGGGATGTTGTCAGCAGCCTGGTAAGCTCTTCCTCGCTCAATGCATAATTTCTCGGGATCAACAGATTGAAATGCATCTTCAGGGCATCAGGGGCACCATCCAGATGGAAGTCATAGAGCTTGAATTTCCGATCAAGGGCTTCGACTGCATCGAGAGCACGGCGGTGCCAGACTTTCACTTCCAGATCATCGGTGACGAATGGGTCGCAGTGCAAGATCAGGCGTACCGGCATGGTGCGGGCAATCTCCACTTCGGCGGCTTCCAAAATGTCGTGCACGGACAGCAAATCTTCCTCGCTGCTGACTTCCGCATGGGCGGTGGCAAAATGCTGGTAGGGGCCGTAATTGTGGACAATGATATCATGGACCCCGGAAATCCCCTTGCAGGCAAGCAGGCGTTTCTGCAATTCTTCCACCAGCTTTTTGTCCGGACGGATTCCCAGCAAGGGGTCTATGGTATCACGGATGATCTTGACTCCGCCAAAGAGAACCATCAAGGCCACCAACGCGCCGGCCAAGCCATCCACCGGGAAATCGGCATGTGGTGCCAGTAGCACCGCCAGGAGAACTACTGCCGTAACCAACAGGTCGCTCATGCTGTCAAAGGAAGCCGCTCGGATCACTTCCGATGAAATGCGTTTGCCAATGTTACGGTAGAAACTCAGCAGCCAGAGCTTGAACAGCAGCGTCCCCGCGTATAATGCTATGGCGGCGCGGTTTAACAGCAGTTTTTCCGGGCGGAAGATTTTGAGTAGGGATTCCTGGAGAAAATGGACGCCGACTGCCAAGATGATAACCGCGACAATCAAGGCGGCGATATACTCGATGCGCCCATGTCCGAAAGGGTGTTCGTCATCTGCAACCTTTGCCGATAGTTTGAAGCCGATCAGAGTGATGATGGCGGTGCTGGCATCGGAAAGGTTGTTGATCGCATCGGCGGTGACAGCTACGCTTCCGGTCAGCAGGCCGACGACCAGCTTCAACAGAAACAGAATTGCATTGACAACAATGCCGACTTTTCCGCAAAGTTTACCATAAGCCTGGCGCACCTCCGGCTTTTCAGGCTGTTGCCAATCCGTGATGGTGGAACGAATCAGAATATTCGTTATCATAGCCGCAAATTCCAGTTTTCTGCCAGCAGGCAATCAAACGCAAAAAATATTGCGGCAAGCATATTCGCGATTCCTGCAGACCTTGTTAAAATTCAAAGATTCGTCTCAGTTCCCAGTAGGTATTGTCGGCGCGCTTGCGGTGCTGGCCGGATATTTTCCAGATTTCCAGCGGGTTTCCGTCTTGCGTTGGACACTGCCAGCGATTCAAATATTGATATTCCAACTTGCGGTTTCGTCGTATGGTACGGGTTTCTTGGCGACACGGCGTTTTTTCCAGCATGATTTCCTGGCGGTATGACGGCGGAGGCATCTGCAAGAAAGCAGCGCTGATCTCCATCTTTTTCCCATCTATACTGGCAAAAGTGATCCAGTGAATAGGTATTCCTTTTGCACGCCTTACATCGATTTCAGCATAGCCGCGTTCCGCCAAACTGCGGCGAACCAGAGAAAGCTCTTCGCTTTTCATGCCGGCAGCGAGCAAACAATCCCATACCCGGATCGATTTCAAGGCCTCGCGAAGTTGTTCTTCTGTGCAGGAAAACGCTTTCATATCCTCGAGACGCCTCGAGATGTCGACGGTGGGATACATGCCGGCAACCGGTTGTTTGGACGGCTGTACCGTACGGCAGGAAAATAAAAGGAGCAAGGGAATTAAGAGAAGAGTCTTTGTGCGGATCATCGTCGATACCTCCTGTTAGAATTTACTGTGGTTAATGAGTGCTTGACGCATTGCTTGTTCCGGAGCCGGCAATCCGGTCCAGAGTTCAAAACTGCGGCAACCTTGGTAGATGAGCATATCCCATCCGGAAGCGACGGGATTGCCCTGCTGTCGCAAAATTTGCTGGAATGGCGTAGTGCCGTATATCATGTCAAAAATTGGGAGACCCGATGGAATTTCAGACGGCGGAAAAGGCAGCGGATCCTGCGGATGCAATCCCAATGACGTGCTGTGAATCAGTGCCTGGGCATGGCGCATGGCACCGACGACCCCTTGCTGATCTGCTAGAGACAGCACCCACACCCGGCAGTTCGGAGAAATCCGCCGGATGCTTTCCGCAACCGCTTCTGCGCGCTCGATTGTCCGGTTCACCAGCGTGATTGCGGAGGCTCCCTTCATCGCCGCATAGACGGCAGCCGCACGCGCAGCTCCTCCCGTACCCAAAAACAGGATGTCGGCGCCAGGAATCGGCAACTGGAAATTTCTCTCAAGCGCTTTTGCCAACCCATAACCATCCGTGGAATAGCCCCACAATTTACCCTGCTTTGGCAAAACGGTATTGACACTGCCGGTCTTTTCGGCCTCGCCATCCAGGATGTCCATCAGCGGCAGAACCTTTTCCTTGTGAGGAACCGTAACGTTCCATCCGCTGTACTTTTCTTCTTTCAGACTCTTCACCGCTTCGGAAAGCTTTTCCGGTGGTACTGCAATCAATTCATAGGAAGCATTCAGCCCGGCTGCTTGGAAGGCGGCCTCCTGCATCAGTGGCGACGCGGAGTGTGCAACCGGCCAGCCAATCAATGCGTAACGTGCTTCTTTCATAAGAAACCAAGACGAAAAACCCGCAGTTGGAAATCAACAGCGGGTGTAGAAAATTTGCACGACAGGCTTAGTATTGCTTATGGAAAGAAGGTCGCCTTACCCGCCATGTGGCATTCTGATTGATAGGGAAGACATAATCCGGCTCGATGATAGGTTGCCAGCCGAAGGGGAAGGTGACCAGCTCGACGACACCGATAACTTCACGGCAGACAAAACGCCATACACCCAGCCCCAGCCCCTTGGACACCCCTGGAAGATCACCTTCGGCAGCGGTAACCCGCAAGATGTTCAGAGGCACTTCGAAGACACCGAACAGAATATTGCATACGCCGCGCCCAAACTGATCTGCCGGATAACGGGTGGCGACATAGTCGAGGCGTTGATCGTCGCCAGCGGGGTCCCAGCCGACAAAGCCGGCCAGCAGGTCCCAGAATTCGGTGGGGCTGAAAGCCAGATAGGCATGGATGAAGGCTGCATCGAGTTGGGCACGGATATCCCATTTATGACGTGGGAAGTACCGATCAACGCTGGAAGCTTCCGTATTGGATTCCTTCCGCCACGGGCCAAATGCCGCCGTTGCATAACGTCCCTCATGGAAAACAAACATCGGCTCATTCTTTTCATAATAGTCGACCAGCCATAAAGGGAAGACAAAGTGCGGGAAAGTAACGCCACGTTCATAGGAAGCATATGCCCCCAGTTGAATATATTCGGTGATGGCTACTTCCGCACCCAGGCCGGGTCCGCCCGCCAGACCGCCGCGCAACAGATCAAGAACATCGGAAATGCGGTTCCAGACGTATAGCTCCGCATCGATGATGATTGCATTCAGGTCAAACATTTCCTCCTGTGCACGTGCTGACGTCGGAAAAGCAAAAACCATCCACATGACCAGGCAGAAGCAAAAGGCTTTCAATTGTCTCTTTGACATGTTTAACTTCCTTACTCAACAATGTTGATGATATTTATTGACAGACAAATGTATGAACAAAAAAAACGTATTCCGTAATATACTACCTTTTTTTCTCTTAAAAGCAAATCAAAACAGCATTTTTCCTGTTTTTTCCATTTTTTTCGGTATTTGCGTGTCTTTTGTGGTTGAAAATTGGGGTCATGGGGTTTTGAATCGGTAGATGTAGTAGACTCGCCCTGGTTGCAGGGAGCGGACATAGGCATATCGTCTCTCGCGCCATTCCCAGGCGGTGTATTCAGCGGGCAGTGCCTTGATTCGGCATTGTGCGCCGACCGTCGTCCACTGACCAGCCGGGATATCGAGCGGGTTCGGCGGCATGCCTGAAGTCAAAACGCCCCGAAAAACCGGTGCGGATTCGGGATCAGCGCAGAAGACCCACAGCGGCGTATGCCGGGGCACTGGCCTATCCTTGACGTATGTGCTTGCGGACAGTTCGAACACTGGCATCTTTGCCAGCGCATCGACCGTATCCGGATCGATGCTGTCAAAGGGCAGATAGAGTGTATTCCATCCGCTTTGCCAGTCGTATTTGCCGCCGGGGAGGGCGGACATGCTGGTGAATTCAAACGCCCCCATGTCAACGATTCCGTAAAGGATGCGTGGATTTCCGGCCAGATCAACGTCACCGGAGGCAAGCGCATTGCTGCCGGCATCGATGCAGGGTGATTCCGCAGACAAACGAAAATCACCCGCTTCAACATCAACGAACAAGGGTTCTTCACAGATGTTCCCCTCGCCCTCCGGCAGGGGATCAGTGCAGGTATGCATGAAAGGCGAAGCAGCAGGGGCGTCGGGGGCATCAGCGTAATAGTTATCGCCCGCCTCGTCAGCTCGGTTGCCCCACACGATACAGTTCACAACCTGATTGTTGGAATGGGGATCAAAAGCAATGCCGCCACCCCGAGTTGCATCGTTTCCCGTCAAGGTGCAGTTAGTCAGGGTGCTGTAAGCGGCTCCGCCGCCATATTCTCTTGCACTATTAAACACCAGAATGCAGTTGATCAGGATGCTGTAAGCGGCTCCGCCGCCACATTCTTTCGTACTGTTAAGTGCCAGGACGCAATTGCGCAGGGTTCCGCCATAGACCCCGCCGCCGCCGTATTCCGCATAGCCATTTTGCAGGGTGAAGCCATCCAGGAGGGTCTTGCGTCCTAAGCTGTCGTCTGCCAGAGTTGCGCAACGTTCCTGCCGTTCCCCATCGATGATCGTCTTATTCGCACCGTTGAGACTGCGGATGATGAAGGCTCTGTTTCCCGTCCAGATTGAATCATAAATTCCATCGTTCACCAGGATCGTGTCACCGTCTGCAGCCGCATCAATCGCTGCCTGGATGGATGGCAGGGCGTTTTCCCAGGACGAGCCGTCGCCGTCCTGGTCGTCATCCACATACCAGGTTTTGGGTTCAAATACAGCGACAATCACGCCATCGGCCTGTATGTTTTCCCAAGTGTAGGTTAGCGATCCTGATACGACGGCGTCGTCAACCAGAAAATGTCGGAAGCTTCTGACGGTCTCGACGGCCTCGAAAGTCACCGACGCACCAGGAGCGACGAAGACCCCGAACGCCATGTCCTCCTGCTGGATAGGGATAACATCCCCCTGGGGATGCATCTCGCCCGCACCCTGGACTCGTCCGATGATGATAAATCCTTCGATTTCCAGTGCGCCCATATCGACGCGCCCGGCACGAATTCGCGGATTGCCAGCCAAATCAGTTTCACCAACCGCAAACGAATTATTGCCCGCATTGATGCAGGGCGAGGCCATCTTCAGACGATAATCGCCATTGGCGACGTTGACGAACATCGGATTCTCACTGAGGTTGTTTTCGCCATCCGGGCGGGGATCAGTGCAAGAATAAGCAAAAATAGAATCGGCGTGATTTTCGTCTTTGGGGGCGGTATTTCCCCAGACGATGGAATTGTAGAGTGTGCAGTAGTGGACGCCGCCGTATCGTTCCGCCGCAGTATTTTTGCTCACGGTGCAATTCGTCAAGGTGCAGTCTATGGCGGCGGCGGCATACTGCGCCGAATTTCCGACCAGGAGGCAGTTGTTCAGGATGCTGTTATAGCTTCCGCCGCCGTTCTCAGAGGCTGTATTATCTGTCAGCGTGCAGTTGTTCAAGATGCAAGAGTAGGCGCCGCCAGCATCTTCGTTAGAAGTATTGCCGGTCAGGGTGCAGTTATCCAGGGTGCAAGAGTAGGCGCCGCCAGCATCTTCGTTGGCAGTATTTCCGGTCAGGGTGCAATTGTTCAAGACACTGTAGGCCGCGCCACCGCCATGATAGGCGAAATTGTTGGTCAGCAGGCAGTTATTCAAGGCACCGCCCATAGCGCCGCCGCCTTCGCCCATGCGTCCATGACGCAGGGTAAACCCGTCCAGTACGGCGCTTGCCTCTCTCAGCGCATTTCCCAAGGTCGCGCAACGTGTCTTTCCCACAGCGTCAATAATGGTCGCCTCGAACCCCTGGGCGCTGCGGATGACAAGGGGATGCGTGTTAGCCTCGACCGGTTCATAAATGCCCGGGTTGACTAAAATCAAATCATCCTTGCCGGCGATTTCAACTGCTGCCTGGATGGTTTTTTTGGCGGTTTCCCAAGTGCGCCCGTCTCCATTGTCATCCGACCTGGCGGCATCGACATACCAGGTGTTGGTGGCGAACACTGCCGTGATCACGCCATCAGCCTGTACATTCGCCCAAGTATAATTGGATGCCTCTGAAACTATCTCGCCGTCAACCAGAAAATGCAGGAAGGCGGAGCCGGTCTCGACTGCCTCGAAAAGAGATGCGCCGCCCGGCGGCACTACGGCAGTCATCGGCAAAAGTGCTCCGTCGCCCTGAACGCGCCCGGAAATGACATATCCCGCCACTGCGCCTTCATAAGCGCCCATGTCAATAGCAGGGCCTTCGCGCCGTGGATTTCCGGCAAAGTCCGCATCGCCGCTGTCATAGTTCGAGTCGCCGGCATCGATGCAAGGCGAATCGGCGCGCAAGCGAAAATCGCCATTGACGGCATCAACAAAGCGGGGGTTCGCGCTGATATTATCATCGCCCTCATCACCATACGGCAGGGGCGTCATGCAGGAATACCTAAACTGGGAATCGTTGTAATTGGCCATTGTTGCTGCCCAATTATCCCAGACAATGCAATTGGTTGCCACGCATCGGGAAATTCCGCCGCCCTCTTCACCGGCCGCATTGCCGACCACAGTGCAGTTGCCCAGCTGGCAATTGTAGGCGCCGCCGCCATTATAGAAACGGGCGTAATTTCTGCTTAGGACGCAGTTGGTGAGCCTGCATCCGTAGGCGCCGCCGCCGTTGCCTTCAGCTGTATTGCCGCTGATGACGCATCGGTTTAATCGCCCGCCTGACACGCCGCCGCCATCTCCTGCAAAGCCATTTTGCAGGGTGAAGCCTTCAAGCAGCATGCTGTCGTCCCCCAAGGTCACGCAGCGCTGTGCGCCGCCGCCGTCGATGATAGTCGCATTGGCGCCGTCAACGCTGCGGATGACGAGGGATTTTTTGCCGGTATTGATGGGCGCATAGCAGCCGGCCTTCACCTGGATGGTCTCTCCGTCCCGGGCGGTCACCACCGCTGACTGGAGGTTCTTCTTGGCCGTTGCCCAACTCAGGCCGTCGCCGCTGTCATCAGGACGCGCCGCATCTACATACAAGACCGCCGGTCCGAAGACAGCGGTGATCACGCCGTCAGCCTGGATGTTGTTCCAGGTATAGGTCGGCTCTTCGGAAACGGTCTGGCCATCAATCAGAAAATGGAGAAAGCGCACGGAAGTTTCCTCTGCCGTGAAAGTCGCTGCGTCACCGATAGGCACATACGCTATCTGCGGGGAAATTTTCCCCCGTCCCTGGACTTTTCCAAGCACGATCAATGTATCCGTATCTCTTTCATAGGCGCCCATATCGACTGTCTCATTGCGCACGCGCAGACCGCCGGCCAAATCAGTATCACCTTCTCGGACAAAATCATTGCAGCCGGCGTTGATGCATGGAGACTCTAAACGCAAATGATATACGCCGTTGGCCGCATCGACAAATTCCGGAGCATCACTGATATTCCCTTTGCCATCAGGCAGGGGGTCGGAGCAGGAATATAGGAATTGGGAATACGCATAATTGTCGCTGGTGTTCCCTCTGAAATTATCCCAAACAATGCAATTTTGCAGGACACAGGAGTAAACCCCGGCGATGGAATGTCCTGCCGAATTTCCAGTCACCGTGCAATTGCGCAACTCACATCCAAAAGCCCCACCGCCCCAAGTTGAGGTGTTGCCGGTCAGGAGGCAGTTGTTCAGGGTGCTGGAAGCAGCTCCGCCACCGCCCCATTTCACTGCTTCATTGCCGACTACGATACAGTTGTTCAGGGTGCTGGAAATGGCTCCTCCGCCAGCCAATTCCGCTGTATTGCCGGACAAAATGCATTGTTTCAAGATACAATCGAAGGCACCGCCGCCATAAGCCGCCAAGCCATTTTGCAAGGTGAACCCCTCCAAAGTGGCAGCACGTGCACAGCCCCGTGCGCCGCCGCCATCAATGATGGTATTCTCGGCGCCCGAGATGCTGCTGATGGTGACCTCCCTGCCATAGCCATCAATCGGCTCGTAAACTCCGGCTTTGACCAGTACCTCGTCGCCGTCATTGGCTACATCCAGTGCTGCCTGTATCGTCTTCTTGGCCGTATCCCAGTTCAAGCCGTCCCCGTTGTCATCCGGTTGGGTGCCGTCCACATACCAGGTTGCCGTGGTGAACACGGCGGTGATCATGCCGTCGGCCTGAATGTCGTTCCAAGTATAGGTCGGCGAGTCGGAAACAACCACGCCGTCAACCAGGAAATGCTGGAAGACGCCACCGGTTGCCGTGGCCGTGAAGGTGACGGAACCGCCTTGAGCGACCACTGCGGTCTGCGGTGAAATCATTCCATTGCCCTGTACTCGCCCGGAAATGACTCTGCCTTCAACGCTTCCCTCCAGGGCGCCCATATCGACCTTCTCATTGTCGATGCGCGGATTCCCGGCCAGGTCGGTTGCAGACTGCACGAATCTGTTGTCACCGGCATCAACGCAGGGTGAATCGAAGCGCAAGCGAAAATCACCATGCGAGACATCGACAAAACAGGGTTCAGCGCTGATATTTCCCGCCCCTTGCGGCTTGGGATCAGAGCAGGAATAATACAATGCAGTGGGAGTATAGGAGCTTTCGTCGGTGTCGTAGTTCGCGTCTTCTGGAGCCTGATTATTCCAGACAATGCTATTATAGACGGTACATTCGTAAACCCCACCGCCGCCGCGTTGGGCTGCATTGTCGGTGACGGTGCAGTTGCTTAAAATGCTGGAGGATGCTCCGCCGCCGAAATGGTCTGCCTGGTTTGCGGTCAAGATACAGTTGTCCAAGCTGCAATGTTCGGCAGCGCCGCCGAGTGGGGCCTGATTTTTGCTCAAAATGCAGTTGCGCAAGGTGGCATAACTGGCACCGCCGCCGCCGTTGGTGCGTTCCGAGTCATCATCGCCCGCAGCAAAGCAGTTGGTGATCCGACAGTTAAGCGCCGTACCGCCAAAAAGTCCGCCTCCGCTTGCAGTGGCAACGCCGTTCCGCAGGGTAAAGCCATCCAGCACCGTCTGTCGGCCGTAATACGACTTTGAGAGGGTCGCGCAACGTTGACTGCCGCCGCCGTCGATGACTGTAGTTGCCGCGCCGTTGACGCTGCGAATGACAATGGCTTTATCATCAGTGACAATCGGCGCATAAACCCCTGGCTTGACCAGGATTAGGTCGCCGGCAGCGGCTCTGTCAATCGCTGCCTGGATCGTCTTCTTGGCCGTATCCCAGCTCAAGCCATCACCATTGTCATCCGGACGGGCCGCATCGACATGCCAGGTCACGATGGCAAATACTGCGGTGATCACGCCATCGGCCTGGATGTTGTCCCAGGTATAAGTCGGCGAGTCGGAAACAACCACGCCATCGACTTCAAAATGCTGGAATGCGCCCCTCGTTGCCGTGGCAGTGAAGGTGACGGAATCGCCTTGGGCGACTACCGCAGTCATCGGGGAGAGGATGCCGTTGCCCTGCACTCGCCCAGAAATGACGCAGCCATCTACCGCGCCTTCATAAGCCCCCATATCGACTTTCGTATTGATGATGCGGGGATTCCCGGCCAAGTCAGTGTCAACTTCCAAGAACTCTTCAAAAATTCCTATATCTTCAAAAAATTCAAAAATTTCGCTATTGCCGGCATCTATGCCGGGCGAGCCGGTGCGCAAGCGGAAATCGCCATTGACACCATCGACGAAAATGGGTGCATGACGGCTGATGTTCCCGTCGCCATCTGACGCCCAAGGATAGGCGCAGGAATACGATAGGTTTGAATCCTCATCGTAATTTGCCCCTGTCCAGGCTGAGTTGCCCCAGATGATGCAATTATACGCCGTGCTATCTCTTATCCCTTCGTAACTAGCTGCTATCCCGCCGCCGCTGTCAGCGTGATTCTCTGTCACCGTACAATTGACCAGTATGCTGTCGCAAGTCCCGCCGCCATATTCCGCCCGATTTCCGGTCAGGAGGCAGCTGAGCAGTTCGCTATCGCAAGCGCCGCCGCCATAATTCGCTCGATTTCCGGTCAGGACGCACAGGGCCAATACGCTTTTCCAAGCGCCGCCGCCACGGCTCTCATAATCTGCATCACCACCGGCGGAATTGTTTGCCAGGACGCAGTTGTCCATCACACATTCATAGGCACCACCGCCAATTTTCGCGTTATTATTCTGCACCAGGCAATGGCTCAAGGTGCAATCGTAGGCGCCGCCTCCTTGTTCGCAATCAAAATAGAAATGCTGACCGTGCCACATCAATTCAGGAGACCCATTGTTGGTCAAGGTGCAATGGCGCAAAGTGCCGCCGCAAGCGCCGCCACCTTTATCGGCATAGCCATTTTGCAAGGTGAAGCCCTCCAGGACGGTCTTGCGTTCGGAGCCATAGTCGCCCAAGGTCGCGCAGCGCGCAACCCCATTGCCGTCGATAATCGTTTTTTCGGCGCCGTTGACGCTGCTGATGACAATGGCTTTGCCAGCAGTCGTGATCGACGCATAGAATCCATCATTCACCAAGATTGTATCGTCATCGGCAGCTCTATTGATAGCTGCCTGAATCGTTTTTTTGGCGGTTTCCCAAGTACGTCCGTCGCCGGCATCATCCGGTTGGTTGGCGTCCACATACCAGGTTTTACTAGGAACTCCCTCGCTGCTTGCCTCATACGCACCCATATCGACAGTTCCACCCATAATGCGTGGATTCCCAGCCAGGTCGGTCTTGTTTCCTTCTAACACAAATTCATTGCTGCCGCTGTCGATGCAGGGTGAGCCTTTCTTCAAAGTATAGTCGCCGTTTTCGGCATCGGTAAACATGGGGTCAGCGCTGATATTCCCCTCGCCTGCCTCCTCGCCTTCCGGCAAGGGCTCCGTGCAGGAATAGTCAACGTTGGACTCGCTGTAATTTGCGTTCTCAGGAGCAATATTGCCCCAGACAATAGAATTGGCAATCACACCACATAGCACCGCCCCACCCCCGGTTTCCGTCGCCGTATTCCCGATCACAGTGCAGTTTGCCAGGCCGCCACCATATATCCCTCCGCCTGCTAGCGCCGTGTTTCCGACTAAAATGCAGTTGGTCAGGAGGCCATTGGCCATTCCGCCGCCATGTTCCGTCGCCGTATTCTCGATCAGCTTGCAGTTATTCAGGGTGCTTGAATTCGCCCCGCCGCCTATTCTTGCCTGATTCTCTGTCAGTGTGCAGTTGGTCAAGAGGCAATTGAACGCCCCGCCGCCGTAAGCAGGCATCAACAATCCCGTACTGTCGTAAGAAGGTGACGTATTCTTTGTCAGGATGCAGTTGGTCAACATTCCTCCAAAGGCGCCGCTTCCTTGCCCTGGCCATTTTTCTTCGTCTTCACCAGCACAGCCGTTTTGCAGGGTGAAACCCTCCAAGGTGGCCTTGCGGTCTTCAAAGTCGGGGCTGTCGCCCAAGGTTGCACAGCGTTTAGCGTTGCCGCCATCGATGATCGTTTTTTCCGGACCATTGACGCTGCGGATGGTGATAGCTTTGTTGGCGACGTCAAACGGCTCATAAGTTCCGTCATTAACCTCAATAGTGTCGCCTTCTGCGGCCGCATCAATTGCCTCTTGGATGGATTGTTTGGCATCATCCCGGGTTGCATCACTTCCCCCGTCCTTTCCCAAGTTGGCATCCACATACCAAGTGGTTGCGGCTTGGACTGCGGCGGCAAGCAACAACGTCAGAATCATTGCCAGGTTTCTGCGAGCCTTCTGGTCAGGAACCAACCAGGAAAAACTCATACCCATTGAAAGCATCCGGCAACATCTTGCATTTTTCATTTTCAAATACTCCTCGAAACGTTTTAAGACGCTCTTATGTTATTATGCATTTGTTTGTTTATGAGATATTTCTATTATAATTCATACTTTAAGTAAATGCAAACCAGAGTACTTGAGAGTACCGAGTTCTCTCATCATTCATTCATGATTTTCCGTTAATTTACCATCCCCAAACGGGAAGTAAAGAAAAAGTCAAAAAAAGTCAAAAAAAATCACGCCAGGCTGGCTTTCCAGCCTG
>Ga0255343_1000556_pt1 | contig 57607 bp, 46 predicted proteins | sample wastewater_treat_4_FD_192413 | JGI IMG/M metagenome (GOLD analysis project Ga0255343, IMG submission 192413) | Wastewater microbial communities from Lulu Island WWTP, Vancouver, Canada - plant16 | ecosystem: Engineered > WWTP > Wastewater > Unclassified | place: Canada: Vancouver, British... | reverse complement strand
GTAGTTGTGATGCGCGAAAGTACTGAGCGCACCGAGGGGCTTGATGCAGGCACTTTAGTTTTAGCCGGCACCAGTCCCGATTCGATTGTAAATATCGCCACCAAGAAACTGACTTCCATCGCACCAAAACTGGTCGCCCCCAATCCATTTGGAGATGGCAGGGCAGCTGTCAGAATCGTCGATGCCATTGTCAAGCGATTTGGTACGGATTTGGTTTAGTCAATGATGCTTACTATCTTGGGCTAGAGTTTTAGGGTCTAATGGCAGCCCTGAGTTCGAGTTCGTGTTAAAGGGATGCACACGGTGCCCATCAGCTGACACCCGACGATGTAATTACCGGTACCGCCACACCGTGGCACAAGTGGTCCAGACCAGCCTTCTGTAAGGGCACAAGAATTCGGAGGGTCACTAAGTGCGGCACACTTACCCCTGTCTGGGAACTGCAGTTCAATGGCCTCACTGCAGTTGTAGTCGAAGCTGCCACAGCCATTCGCTGTGGTAAACCAATCGGTGGCACCTGGGTAAGCTTTTTCATCTTGGTCGCAGCAGTCCTCGCTGTTTAGTACGTACCCATCAACAGGTTTAGGGTCGCAGACACAGATACTGTCAGAGGGATTCCCGTATCCATCCCCGTCCGCATCTTTGTACTGTGTTATACAACCTTCAGAGCCTGGTGGATCGGTCTCGCCATCGCAGTTATCGTCTAGTCCATTGCAGACTTCAGCGGATGGATAATTTATTTGTTTGCAGAATAGTTCAGCCTCTTCGCAAACAAGTAAGCCGTCGGCGCAAACGCCTTTCAAGCTTTGAATCTTGCAATCACTGCCCACACCTGGAATGTCATTATCAATCTCGCCATCGCAGTCATTGTCCAGTCCATCGCAGATTTCTTCAGGCGCTGGCTCACCAGGAACGCACACATTTTCCACACCATCAATACATTTTAGAACTTCCCTGAAACACTCTCCTTGGCCGCAACTGATTTTTTGATTGGTAATAATTGGCTCGTAGACGCAGACGCCTGTAGTGGGATCGCAGTTGTCTTCAGTGCATTCATTGTTGTCGTCGCATTCCATGTCAGGTCCACTTACGCACATACCGTTTTGGCAGGTATCGCCTACAGTGCACAGATCGCCATCAGAGCAAGGCGTATCATTTGCAACTGGAACTTCGGTGCATTCACCCTCTTCGCATGTGAACTGGTGGCACTGCTGTGGCTCCCCCTCGCATTCCATGTCGGGTCCACTTACGCACACACCGTTTTGGCAGGTATCGCCTACAGTGCACAGATCGCCATCAGAGCAGGACGTATCATCTGCAACTGGAACTTCAGTGCATTCACCCTCTTCGCATGTGAATTTGTGGCACTGCTGTGGCTCCCCCTCGCATTCCTTGGCAGACCCGCTCACGCACTCACCGTTTTGACAGGTATCGCCTACGGTGCACAGATCGCCATCAGAGCAAGGCGTATCATTTGCAACTGGAACCTCAGCGCATTCACCCTCTTCGCATGTGAATTTGTGGCACTGCTGTGGCTCCCCTTCACAGTCTGCATCTATTTCACATTCTTGAGGCTCGGTGCCGTCATCGTCGGCGACTGTGCCGTCGTCATCAGCGACCGTGCCGTCGTCATCAGCGACTGTGCCGTCGTCATCAGCGACCGTGCCGTCGTCATCAGCGACTGTGCCGTCATCATCAGCGACCGTGCCGTCGTCATCAGCGACTGTGCCGTCGTCATCAGCGACAGTGCCGTCATCGTCGGTGACTGTGCCGTCATCGTCTGTGACTTTGGTGTCATCATCAGCGACAGTGCCGTCATCGTCAGCTTGTTGACGATCCTCTTTTGTATCGTCGGCAGGCTCTTTTAAGTCATTGGTCTTGGAATCACCGGTAAACTTCGAGTCTGCCTCCAAACCATCGATGACTATAGGGAGATTGCCTCCCTCGCATCCAAATGCAAGGAACACAGCCATAACAGGTAGTAATAATAAATGCCGCTTCATAAAAGCCCTCCGAACAACTGATACTATGAATTCTATGGATTGCCTCCCGACAATTCAAGGCTTTTACCTGGTAATTAGGTGTCTTCTTGGGGGGCAGGGCCAGGGCCAGGATCAGGGGTGGGGACAGGCTAGGGGACTACATGGAACAGTACTGCGAAGAAGTGGCAGATGCTACCTGCCAGGACGAAAAGGTGCCAGACTGAGTGGGCGAACGGAAAACGGTCCCAGACGTAGAAGATGACGCCCACCGAGTAAGACAGCCCTCCAGCAATCAGCCAGACAATGCCCCAAAAGTCCAAGGCGTTCCAAAGCGGCTTAATCGCAATCACAATCAACCAACCCATGATCAGATACATGGTCACCGCTATGAACTCGTAACGGCCAGTGAAAAAAGCCTTAAAAACCACTCCCAAAACCGCCATTCCCCACACGACGCCAAAAATCGCCCAGCCTTGGGCACCTCCAATGCTGACCAAGGTAAAAGGTGTGTAAGTGCCAGCAATTAAAATGAAAATAGACGAGTGGTCGATAATCTGTAAAACCCTCTTGGCCCTTGGATTTGTTATGGCGTGGTAAATCGTTGAGGCAGAATACAAAAGAATCAAACTGGCCCCAAAAATTGAAACTGCCACTACATGAATCGCAGTTCCATGGATTGCAGAAAAAACAACCATCAGCACCAAGCCAGCAATCGATAAAAGGGCGCCTATGCCATGAATTATCGAATTGGCTATCTCTTCTCCAATCGTTTGGTTGTCACCAACCGGCAACTGTTCCGAAACTTTCTCTTTGGACATGAAACCTCCCCTTTGGGATTTAAAGCTGCCGGCATATATACAGGATTTCGACCTAAACTTGCGGGAAAACCAGTCAATAAGCTGAGGAATGACAAAAGAGCCCTCCTTAGCAAGTCCCAAACCACCCCCACCAAAGCGCCAACCACCTAGGCGTAAATCAAAGCCCGCGCTGGATGGGAGGTGATTTTTGGAGTTGTACTCGAACAAGCGGATAATCTGCTGTATGTTATGGGGCAGTGTCGCTGGGAAGGTGGCAAAGTGGCTAACGCATTATCTGGTCAGCTAGACAAGGCTACGGTTTTGGCGTGGCTCCTTGAAAAGGATGCTGCAAAACTGCAATCGCTTTGGCGCTGGGCCGATGAAGTTCGTGCAAAGACTGTGGGAGACCAAGTACATCTGAGGGGATTACTTGAGGTATCTAACTACTGCGCACGCCAATGCTCTTACTGCGGGATTCGAACTGGAAACAAAAGTATTGCCAGATATCGAATGACAGCCGATGAGATTGTGCAAGCTGCCAGACAAGCGGCCAGTTTTGGGTATGGAACCGTAGTGCTGCAAGGTGGTGAAGATTTTGGCTTGACCACCGCTTGGGTGGAAGATGTTGTTCGTCGGATCAAGGCGGAAACTGACTTGGCGATAACGTTGTCCCTGGGCGAAAGATTCCCTAAGGAACTTGAAAGGTGGCGTAAGGCTGGGGCTGATCGCTATCTGCTGCGCTTTGAGACATCGGACCAGCGTCTTTTTGACCGGATTCATCCGCCGCTTAAAGCCGCTCTTGCTGCAGGCCAAGTCGAAAGCAATGCTCCAAACAACGTCTCCAGGTGGGAACTTTTGACCGTGATAAGAGACCTCGGCTATGAACTTGGAAGTGGTGTCATGGTTGGAATTCCAGGCCAAACTTGGGAGTCTTTAGCTGACGACATCCTTTGGTTTGGCAAACTAGACTTGGACATGATCGGGGTGGGCCCCTTTATTCCCCACCCTGAGACACCCTTGGCCGGTGCTGTCAACAGCGGACCCGACTTGGTGACAGCGGACGTTAAAACCACCTGCAAAGTAGTCGCACTTGCCAGGATTATTCGTCCAGATGCAAATATTCCAGCTACCACAGCGCTTGGAACTGTAGACCGAGTCAATGGACGCGAGCTTGGGCTGCGCCGCGGAGCAAACGTAATCATGCCAAATATCACGCCCTTAAAATACAGGCAGGCTTATGAAATCTATCCGGATAAGGCCGCATTAAACGCCCCAACTGAAGATGAACCAGACACGGTTATGGAATTGCTTAATCAAATTGGCAGAGTTCCAGGAGTGGGTCAAGGCAAACGTGGTGGATAATTCTTGGTTCTATATAGGTTGTCTGTGCTTGATGTTGGCTTGCAGCAAGCCAGCCCCTAAGGTGCAAGCGCCAGCAAAGCAGGCCGCTCCTGCAAAAACCGCAGTTGCCAAACCGCCAGTCGTAGCCGCGGTCATGGAAGGAATGGTTAAAGTGCCTGGTGGATTGTTCAGATTTGGCTGCGACGATGAATTAGACGGGCCTTGTGCTCAGGCGGAACGCCCCTCACGATTAGTCCAAGTGCATGGCTTCAAGATCGATAAAACTGAAGTGACAGTCGAGGCTTACAAAAAGTGTGTGGATGCAGAGGTATGCACCAGGGCTGTTGCAGGTGATGAGTGCAATTGGGGTGAATCAGGACGCGACAACTATCCAATGAACTGTGTGACCTGGTATCAAGCTGACCAATATTGCCGCTGGGTGGGAGGCTATCTTCCATCAGAAGTTGAGTGGGAGCGTGCTGCTCGTGGTGATGACGGACGCTTGTATCCTTGGGGTAATGAGGCCCCAGATGCAGATGGAATTTTCAGGGCCAATTGGGGTGAGGGGCTCGCAAGACAGCTGTGGATTCGCGATAAGTGGGAGTTTGATGCCCCAGTTGGGCGTTTTGAGGTCGGCGCAGGTCCCTATGGAACTTTGGATCAGGCCGGTAATGTGGCCGAGTGGACCTCAACAATCGCGCCTGACACCCAAGATGACCCTAATCCTGAACGAATCGTAAAAGGTGGTTCTTTCAGAGAGTACGCCAGACGTTTGCGCACTTATGCTAAAGACTCGCACGGGCCGCACCGATTTTATTCTCATGTAGGCTTCAGGTGCGCCGCTGCAAAATGAGTGTATGCCCCCCTTGTTTGACTAGGATTTAGAAGTTTGTAATTTGACAAAGCCAAGCCCCATGTGCATTTTCTGGGCCGGAGTTCTTCTAGGTAGATACTCCTTTGATAGACAACACCGGAGTGTGTATGAACTGGATCGACAAACAGACCAAAATTATTGCTACGCTGGGCCCAAATTCTAGGGAATATGAAACGATCATTGAGCTGTTAAAGGCCGGGGTCAGTGTATTTCGATTAAACTTCTCCCATACAACGGCCGAGGATGCGCAGATTTTTATCGAAAGAATTCGCCAGGCTAGGAACGAGCTGAATATTCCAGTCGCGATCATGGCTGATATTAAGGGGCCAGCGCTGCGACTTTATGGTTACAGTGAGGAACTGGAAATTCAAAAAGGCGACACCCTGACAATCGAATCGCGACCGCCTGAGGGTATCGAGACCCTAGTATCTGAAGAACCAGGAAGGGTTTTTACCAATCTGCCGATGATCACGGAAATCAGTGCACTGGGCCAAAGGGTATTGTTGATGGATGGTTGTGTGGCTGGTGAGGTTGTAGGTTATGAGCAAAATGCCATTAAGGTAAAGATTGAAAACGCGGCGAACTTGCGACCCAAGGCTCACCTGACGATCCCGAATGTGAATTACCCGATCCCATTTCTTTCCGAAAAAGACATTAAAGACATCATATTTTCAGTTGAAAGCGAGGTTGAGTATCTGGCCCTGTCCTTTGTAAGGGAGGCCACTGATGTTGAGGAAGTCAGGCGTTTGGTTGCCCGTACCAAGACAAAGTCGGGTAAGCGGCCGGCGACAAAGCTGATTGCAAAGATTGAAAACGCAGCTGGCTTGAACGATGCCGAGGCCATAATCAAGGCTGCAGATGGCATCATGGTTGCTCGTGGTGACCTTGGTGTGGAAGTGGCCATAGAAAAGGTGCCGATAGTTCAAAAAGAACTGATCAAGATGGGCTATCTAGCGGCCAAGCCCGTTATTACAGCCACCCAGATGCTTGAATCGATGATTAACAGTCCTATGCCTACCAGGGCCGAGGCCAGTGACGTTGCCAATGCAGTCTTTGATTCTACCTCGGCAGTTATGCTTTCAGGGGAAACCGCAATTGGAAACTATCCCGTGAAAGTCGTTGAAACTATGGCGGCCATTATCACTCAGGTTGAGCAAAGGACTTGTGATAAAGACCATCGCTTAAATGGGCTGCTAAAGACTTCTTCTGATGATCTGCAAAGCATTCTTGCGCAAAACGCGGTTACCGTAGCCAAGGATTGCAACGCCAAGGCGATAGTGGTGCTTACCGAAACAGGCCACGCGGCAAGGCTGCTGTCTAGGCTTCGTCCGTCAGTTCCGGTATTTGCCATGATGAAAGACGAAATGGTTTACCATCAGCTGGCTATGAACTGGGGGGTGTTTCCTTTTCTTTTGGAAGAATCCAAGGACATCCTTGATGAAATCGTGGTGTCCACTCTTAAGAACTTGAAAGAAAAGGGTGTGCTTGCCACAGGCGACCGAGTGGTGTACTTGGCAGGATTGCCCCTTTCGAGAAGAGGAACCACCAACGTCATCAGGGTTGAAACGGTTGGGTGAGCGTAGGGGCGGGGTGCGGGGGCAGGGGACGGGATTTTTGCCATAAATTCAAGTGAGGTCAGGTGGCTTTACAGCCATTCTGCTTGACACCGAAAGAGCTAGGTTGTTAGGATGCGTGCTCCTGGGACCATTTGGGGCCTGAATGCCTGGTTGCATTGGCACCGAGGTTTTGGGTGGGGCCTGTTCTAGCTTGTTTTCATCTACGTGGAGGCGTTTGCGATGTCCGCAAAGAGCTCGCAAGAGGCTATGCCAATTGCCATTAAGGAAAATGTCGGAACTATTACTGTCAACAAAAAGCTGTATTCCGCAGATGTGCTCTTTGGCACTGCTTTTGGCTTTTTAGACCGCGCTTACATCCAGCTTGATGTGGTCGATAAGGATCGCATTAAAGTTGAATTAGAAGCCCGTCCTGGGATTCGTTTTTCACTGAAGGAACTGGTCGGCGAGTTTAAAAATGAGCTGGTTAACCAAGCCTTAAGGGTTAAGCTGGCAAAGCAGACCGAAGAGGTAAGGACCATGATCGTGGGACGGGCAATTGGCCTCTCGATTCCTGCGGATGCCCCAGCACCAGCCCCTGCTCCAGTACCCGTCCTGCCAGACCTGCCACCGGAAGTTGCCAAGCTTTTGGCTGAAGAAGAAGACAGCTTGGACTTCCTGGACGACCCACTTGGAATCGCCATTCCATGGGAAGAAAAGTACGGCAAAGAAGACGGTGGGGCCAAGAAATAACTGCTCATCGTTGAGGTGGTGTCATGACCTTGCGATTCCATAAAATGATTTATCCTAAAGCCGCTATTAATGAGGCTATTGAGGCCTTTGAGGGGCTGGTATCTGCCAGCGTCAACCGAGATGGTGATTATTTCGTGGTTGATCTAGTGGCCCAAGACGATGGAGACCCCATCGAATTAGCCGGCGAATTTCGCAATTTTGTACTAGGTACAGCCATTTCGTTGCGAGGCGAATAATGAGTACAAAAAAAACCGCCGCTCCCAAGCTGAATCTGCCGCGATTCAGGAAGGTCGGCGATAAACACGTTGTTACAAATGACCACGGCGCCTATGTTTTCATGGACGACGACCAACTGCAGGCGTTTGTGACTGGCCGAGTAAAACCAGGCACAGACATGTACGATGAGCTGGTTGCCAAGGGGTTTTTGATAACAGACACGAACCTCGACCGGGTGGCCGCAGACTATGATCGTAAGGTTGGCTTCCTTTACCGGGGGCCAGTGCTGCACATCATGGTTGTCACCCTTAGATGCAACGAGATCTGCAAGTACTGCCACGCCAGTCGCGCCAGTTTGGAAAAAACGGAAACAGACATGTCCATTGCCACCGCGGAAAAGGTGGTTGAAATGGCCATGCGGGCGCCATCTGACACGATTACCATCGAATTCCAGGGCGGAGAGCCTTTGGTAAACTGGGAAACTGTCACTCACGTCGTTGAATATGGGTCAAAGCTTGCAAAAGAACGTGGCAAGCGGGTGATGTTTAGCCTAGTTTCAAATCTGTCCCTGATGGACGACGAAAAACTGGAATATTTGATCAAAAACCGGGTCCAGATTTCAACATCCTTGGACGGCCCCAAGGATTTGCACGATAAAAACCGCTTCTTGGCCAATTCATCTGCTTACGACAAGACCGTTGAGTGGATGGCCAAGATTAACCAAGCGTACGTTGATGCTGGTTTGGACCCAAATCTGTACCACGTGGAAGCCTTGGCAACCATCACCAAGGAGCATCTTGGTCGCGCCAAGGAACTGGTTGACGAGTACGTAAAACAAGGCTGTAGAGCGATATTCCTGCGCCCCTTGAATCCCTTTGGTTTTGCCAAGAATACTGAAGGGATGGTTGGTTATATGGGCGCTGACTTCTTGAAGTTCTATAACGAGGCCCTGGATTACATCATCGAGCTAAACCGTCAAGGCGTTGAAATCCTTGAACGTTTGGCAGGCATCTTTTTGACCAAGATCCTGACTCCCGATGATCCAAACTACATGGATATTCGCTCGCCGTGCGGCGCTGGAATTGGACAGATCGCGTACAACTACGACGGGTCCATCTTTACCTGCGACGAAGGGCGAATGGTCTATCAGATGGGCGACGAGGTCTTCAAGATCGGCTCAATCAACAACATGACTTTGAAGGACGTTGTCACCCACGATACCGTCAAGACCATTGCAATGGCTTCAACCCTGGATTCCATTCCAGGCTGTGCAACTTGCGCTTACAAGCCATATTGTGGCACCTGCCCAGTTTATAACTACACCGAACAGGGCAACATCTTCCCTCAAAATCCCACCAATCAGCGCTGTGTGATTTACATGGGCGTCCAAGACAGGTTGTTCAAGCATCTGATGGACGAAAACGAAGAGGTTAAAAACATCTTCTATCGCTGGGTCGAAGTGAAGGATCGCCCTGAGTACATGCACGATGGGCGGCGGATGAACCAGGGATTCTAGTTTGGAGGGTGCATGTCTGGCACCTTACCACTTCGCGCCGTTTTAAAATTAACATACAGGTGTAATTCGCGTTGCCAGTTTTGCAGAGTCGACGAGTGGCGCGACTCGGTCCCTGACGCCCCTGCCGCGTTGATTGCACAAAAAATGACTGCAGCCAAAGCCCATGGCGTCGAAATGATCCTTTTTTCTGGTGGCGAGCCCACTCTAAGGGCTGACCTGCCAGTTTTGGCGAAGGCAGCGACCGCCCTTGGCTTGAAATGGGGGTTGATCACCAACGGCCGCCGTTTGGCCCATCCTCAATATCGTCAAAAGCTGCTGGACTTGGGACTTTCCTATGTTCACATGTCTTTGCATGGCTTTGAAGCTCCAACACACGATGAGATTGTGCAATGTGCTTCTCATGCCGACGCCTTGACGGCCATAGCTGGACTTGCCGGCCACGAAATTGAACTACACATCAACACGGTCATCACCAAGTCTAATATTTCACAGCTACAAAGCATCAGCCAATTGCTGGCACCATTTGCCCCCTTGACCCACAAGATTTGCCTAGCTGAGCCAAAAGGGCGCTTTGACACTTATGATTCAAGACTTCTAGTTCCACCCGAGCAGGCTGCCTTGGCGGCAACCAAAGCGGTCCACGCAGCTCCAACAGGCGTGACCGTCACGGTAGAGGGGTTCCCCCTTTGTCAGATTCCTTCTGCTCATGAGGCGGTTGCAAACCTGCGATCCCACAACATTTTGTACATGTCTGAAGGTTTTGAATCGAAGCTCTTTCCGACTGACCACGGCGACCGGGAATTTCCAGCCCCATGTGATGGTTGCGCCCTCAGGGATTCATGCCCCGGGGTTTACCCTGGTTATGTCAAACGATTTGGAGTTGTCGGACTTAGGGCATATCGCTGACCGAAGATCATTCACAGACAGGCCATTTGTGCTATCATTCCGCCGGTTTTTGACCCTGGTGGCCTTGGTGTTTCGAAAAATTCTGCTTGCGTTATCGATAGTTACAGTGTTTTTTGCCCAAGAATTAAGAGCCAACCCACTAGACACTTTTGGGCTAACTTCCGCAAATATTGCCATGGGTGGAGGCGCTACTGGAACTGCAGATAGCTATGATGCTGTGTGGTACAACCCAGCTGGATTGGGCCAATTGGACGGCTTCGATTTTGGGCTTGGGACCCTGATTTATCGTCCATTTTTAAAGGCAACTACCCACTACACTGACGAATCGGACCAAAGAATTGAACAGACTTTGCCAAGGGCTGCTGTCACAAGGGGATTCTTAGATGTCGGATTAGCCAGTCCAATCCCCCTTGGAAAATATGACCGCTCACTTTTTTGGGGGGTCAATATTACTTTTCCGATTGGTTCTATCTACGCAATTCGGGAACGCCCAGCTACCGAGGCTTACTTTCCCTTTTTGGAAGACAGAAACCGACGCATCGTCCTAAACGCTGCGCTAGCTTTTCGATGGAATTGGCTCATGATTGGTGCTGGGCTGTCGATGCTACCTAACGTCTATGGCGGAGTAGACGTGGACTTCACCAAAGACGCTCAGGCGAACCAGGCAACAGTCGATGTCAAGATGAACCTTGCCCCAGTGGTTGGGATAATGGTTGAGCCTATCGAGGGGCTAACAATAGGATTTAATTGGCGTTGTGCCAACAATACGTACATATCCATCCCAGTTACCGCGATTTTGTCTCAAAAAATCGAGCCGGTGCGTTTAAAGGTCACCGCCTACGACTATTCCACCCCCCATCAAATTGCCTTGGGTGCAGGATATAAAGCCGACAAGTACCGAGTATCTGGTGACATAACATATTCATTTTACAGCTCCTTTAACTTGTCGACCCCTGAGGTGACCCTGTTTGATGCTGGTGGAGGTGACAAGGTTGTACAACAAATCTTGCCGCCAAGTGCCGGCTTTAAAAACACCTTTGCAGTTCGTTTTGGTGGTGAGTATTCCCCATTAAAGGCACTAGCCATCAGGGCTGGTTTTGGCTGGGTTCAATCTCCAGTTCCCGCCCAGACTGGTGTCACAAACTTGCTTGATGGTGACCGCTTTACCGGTTCCTTTGGTCTGGGATTTGACGCCGCTGGCGTCGGAGGGCCGCCAATTTCCATCGATTTCCATCTGGCATATGGATGGATTTTGGAAAACCGTGATGCAAAGACAGCTGTTAATTTGGACAATCCTGGCTATCCCTACGTCAGTGGAAAGGGCGGAGTATTAAATTCTGGTTTAACTTTCAAAGTACGCTTTTAGTCATACTCGATTGGAGGTTTAAATGACCCGACGGGCGCTTTTTTTAGCGGCTGCAGCCTTAATGTTGATCATTGGGTGTGGCCGAGATGCTGGCCTAGTTGATTCTGACAATATTGATTCCGAGCATGTATCTCCTTCAGGTCCTCAATTAATCCTGACTGCTTCTCCAGTCTACAACGTTGGGGATGACAACCTTTGTATAAACGTCGTTGCGCTTTTACAGGATAGCAAGGGCAATCCACTTGCAAACCATGATGTGGTTTTCGAGTGGTCACTGGGGGAACTTGAACCTGCTACAAGTAAGGATGATGGCACATATCGAGTTACCATTTGCTCTGCAAGCAATGAAAGTGGTGTCGTTGAAGCCAGCTATCAGAACGGGGAAGATGATTCAGAAAAAGTCTCTGATTCCATAGAGTTGACTTTTGATGAACCAATTGAACCTGGGGTAAACACGACCCCACACGTTGGGGCTGGCCCCATTGCAGGAACCTTAAGGGTGTACGCTCTTGCGAGGCTGCTAGTCGGCTCCCCTAGACCCTTTGAGGGGGCTCAGGTCTTGATTCAAAAGGGTGACCAGAACTGGGTTTTACACACAGGCCCAGGCGGCTACGTCGAGCTAAGTGAACCAGGTCTTGAAGGTCCCGTTGATGTGACTGTAGGTGCGCAGGGCTATCGCTTTACCACCTACCTTGGGGTTAATGCCGCAAATATCGCGGTTTTAATGGTTCCTTTGGACCCAGTTTTACCCAGGGATGCTGACTTGGTGGGTTCAATCGTGGGTGAGGTCAAAGGGTTTTTGGGCGAGGGAGGACTGCCAAGATGGCCTGCTGGCACCATTCTTGGGCAGTTTCAGGACGAGGCCTTAGAGGTTCCAGGGGCTATCGTTCAATTGGCAGTGAGGGATGTTCCCCTTTCGTCCATGAGCATGGGCAGCGTTTTGGAGGCCATCGAAGACCCCTATTTGCCTATTCCAACCAATTTGGCGATATGTGAGCTTTCAGACGATGAAGATGATTCCTGTGAAGCGACCTTTGAATTGCAAAACATTCCTGCTGGTCAATACCTCTTGTTTGCCCTTGGTGGGACGGCCAGTTACGTGCTGGGTGCAGTGGAAAACCCATATTCGTTGGTTTTTAAGCCGATGGCTCTCGCGATTAGTCGGGTTAGAGTTTTGCCTGGTGCACAGGTCAAACAAGATTTGCTGTTGAATATTGATTTGCGTCCAAAGCAAGGGACTACCGTTAAAATCGCTTTGGACAACCAACCCATTGATTGGCGCACTGGTAAGCCGCTGGTTAACCGTCTTGTGATGCCTGTAATGGATACTGGAGGGGAAGGTTTCGTCTTTGTTTCCATCGATGGCTCTTATCACACTAGGGAGGGCCGACCGGTGCGCGTGGATCCTGTTGAAGTGCGATTTCCAGATGATGATCACCCTGTAATCAAGGAATTGGGCCTTAAATTGAATCGTCTGGCGGTTGGTCTTGCCGGTCGGTCGGCGTTTTTGGGAGGCGACCCTGCTGGGATTTCTACACCAGTTAAGCCGGGCGTTCAAACTGGAGATTTTGTTGACTTTTCTTCCTCGCAAGCCTGGCTAGAGGTACCCAGGATCACTTTCCCAGCCCCAGTCGATAATGACGTGCCGTTGGATACGGTGTCAAAGGATCTGTTTGATGGACACGTAGAATGGGCGCCAATCACCAATCCAAGGCAGCCTCACTTGCAGGTTTTGCGAGTCAACTATCTGACAGCTGCCCCATCTAATGTCTTGGCTGGTGAAGGCGGGACCCTTGGTGGTCCAAGGTCTCACTGTTTGTGGGAATTGTTTGTTCCAAGTGATCGTACCAGTGTTTCGCTACCTGTTTTCCCTAAAGAAGCGGCCATTAAACCAGTGATCGCCAATCCAGAGCCAACAGCCAACAATGATCCAAGTCCACAGCGATTTGACAGTCGTACTATCGAGCTGGAACTAAACGCCTATATCCTTGAGGCAGGTGGAAAACCCTTTGATTACAACAACAATTTTGCTTACCAAGATGTAAACCTCCAATGCGCCGTAGTATCCCAGGACTCTACACCAGCAAAAACCCGCCAGTAGCCCCCTGTCCCCTCCCCCTGCCCCCTCCCCCTGCCCCCGCCCCGTCCCCGTACCTGCCCCCGCGCTTGCGCTTTAGCTTGATGCCTGTATCATACTGCCAAGAACGGATGGCACAGGAAGCCGGTTTAATGCCGGCGCTGCCCCCGCAACTGTATCCGAGGACAAACCCAGAAAATCCACTGGTGTCGGGCGACGCCGGGAAGGGCTGGGGGAGGGTGATCCGGAAGCCAGGACACTTGCCACCGTTTCAGACGCATATTGTTTCGGGAGGAAGCGATGCGGCTTTTGCCTTCAAGCAAAACCCCCAACGCTGGGCGATCCAACCTAATAAAAACATTACTGTTCTTGATGGTCTCGTTAGTTGCCTCAGTTGCACACTCTGATGACCTGCCAAATCCAGAAATGTCACCAGACGTCATCGAGCTGCCAGCCATCGAGGTCTATGGTGATTATGAGCCACAGGTGCCTAAAGCCCAATCTGTGCGCGTCGAGGAAATTTCATCCACCGCTGAAATTGAGGCTCCACAAGGGCCAGTTGCATCAGTTGCCCGCTTGCCGGCTGTCCAAATCCTCTCACAAGGAGGCCCAGCTCAAGGCGCCACTGCCGCTATCAGAGGCACTGACCCGTCTGGCACCTTGGCCACGTTGGACGACGTGCCGCTAAACTCGCCCTTCATGGGTGGCGCCGATTTATCGACCCTGGCATTAATGGCAATCGACGGGCTAGAACTGGAAAGAGGTGGGCGATCAGCAGCCCACGGCACCGATGCAGTAGGCGGCGTGATAACCGCAAAAACCCGAGACCCCCTGTTTGATCCGGGATCTCAAGCCAGCTTGATGGTCGGTTCCTGGAACACCGTTCGATTAAAGGCCTCTCACGCCCACTTATGGGATGCTGGCCCCCACGATGTAGCAGCCCTAGTCGGCGGAGGGTTCATTCTAAGTGGCGGTACTTTTAACTTCATGGACACAAATGGTGCCTTGAGGCGACGTGAAAATAACGGCACCTTAGGATTCAATGTCATCTCCAAGCTTGGGATTTTACTGGCGTCTGACCATCGAATCGATGTCCTAGTAGAAGGCGGCCAGATGTTTAGAGACATCGCGGGTCTGGAACAGTTTCCATCGACCACCGCAAAGCAGCAAGACACAAGGGTAGTCACCAAACTGGCGTGGGAAGGTCCAAAACTGTATGGAGATCGAGGTGTTACAAAGGCTGCCTTTTATTATCGTCGCCTTGGTTTTGCCTATCAGGATTCGGCCCCACCAAGCGGCCCTGCCATTGAAACCCTGCTGATTTCACATGGCATAGGGGCAAATTTTGATACAGCGGGGCGTCTTCACCCGTGGATTGTGCTTGGTGGCGGTCTTTCTACAAGCTACGACAAAGGTTTTTCAACTAGGCTTGGGTCTCCATCCAAACAGCCTTCAAGAACAACCGTGGCTGGGAATGTAAACTCCCTGATCGGGCCGCCATCCGAGCTTTTTCAGATAAATTTAAATTTCAGGCTTGAATGGGACCAAGGCTTTGGGGTCCGTCCAATACCTGCCCTTGGCATTTATGGCGACCCAGTCAAGTTTTTGCGTCTGTTTGGCAATATTTCCAGGGGTTTCAGGCTGCCAACTCTTGAAGAACTTTACTTTGACGCAGGTTATGTCCGAGGCAACCCCGATTTAATACCTGAAGACGCGCTTACCTGGGATGCTGGCGTTGAATTTGGTCACAACGAACCTTGGGGATTTACAGCCACTTATTTTGAAAACTACATCAAAAACCTGATTATGTTTTTACCCAGATCCGCCTTCTTGGTCCGCGCTGAAAACTCCCAAAGCGCCACCATTCGAGGAGTTGAGCTTCAAGGTCGTTGGAACTGGCGCTGGTTCAACATCGTCGGCAGCTACACGTTTTTACATGGAAAATTCAATACAACCAAAACAAAGATGCCCCAGCGCCCAGCTCACGTGGTCTCTGGACAAGTGCAAGTCAAACTGGGCCCAGTTTTGCTTTCGGCCATGCCAAGTTGGCAGTCTTTCGTCTATCTTGATCGCTTTGAATCCTTGTCTGAAGAGGGCCGTTTTCGCCTGGACGCCAGATTTCAGCTGGAGATTAAAAGCAACCTTTATTTCGCAGTCGAAGGTCTTAATCTGACGAACAAACTGGATGCTGTAGATTATCTACAAAGGCCCCTTCCTGGACGTTCCATCTTTTTAACCATGAGGTACGGAAAATGAACAAATCATTAAGCCTTTTTAAAGCCGCGCTGCCAGTACTTTTGGTGACGTTGATGGCCTGTGAGCCTGTCCCAGATTCAGATAGCGACGGATACATAGACGACTCTAATGGGGATGTGCCGCTTTTACCTGAAGGGAATTTCGCAAATCCAGAAGGACTGGCTGTTACCGAAGACTTTGTGATCGTTGCAAACAGCCGATATCGTTTTGAAGAACATCAAATCGTCTACGACCCAAGCTTTGCGACGGTTATAGATCGAAACACAAACGAGGTGGTAAATCGAATTCCACTGAGGGCAAAAAACGCCCAACGTGTGGCCATTAACGGCGACATGGCCTGGGTATTATGTTCTGGCAGCACATCGTTTGATGGCACCAAAGTTGCGCCAACAGATGACGGGGCTTTGTTGGGAATTCCCATTGCAAATCTAGCCAAGGCAAAAGCGCCTGAAATCACAATTCCCATACCACTGTCAACAATCTATCCCCTGGTTGGATACCCCTCGTCTTTGGCCTTTGCTGGCGACACAGTATGGCTAGGCAGCGGCACATCCCCAGCCCTGTTCAAGGTCGACCTAGCGACCCAGACCTTGCTTCATGGCCCGGACAATCCAGTGTTCCTAGGCGACGTCGATGACGACATCTCGCAAGACACCGTCATGGTTATTGAAGCACCGAATAATCGGCTCATAGCCACCAGCTTCAATAGAGATACTGTCTGGATCCTAGATGCCACCACCGGCGAGCCCATAGAGGGCAAATCGTTTAGCGTTGGGTTGGCAGGCACCATGAACGGGATCCTGGCGGCAGTTTGGCGGGAAGCCGGACCGCCCTACCTGTACCTGTTGATGGGAATGTCAAGCTCGGTGACGGCGGTCAATCCAGATCTAGCCCAAATCTACAACAAATTCATCAAAGATGTAGGAATGATGCCAAACGCCATGATCCTAGACAATCAAGACAGGCTACTAATCCTAAACAGCGGTGACAACAACGTAAAAGCCTACGCAGCAAACAGCGGCCAACTCCTGGACTTTAAAGCCACCATGCCGCAATCAACCAACCCCTTTGGCATGGCCATCAGCGATGACAACCAGCTCTACGTAACCGGCTTGCTATCAAATTCAGTCTTTGTCTTCGACGCCAGCCCAGGCATCAACCCAGGAGACACGTGGCGGGAGATCAGGTAGGGGCGGGGGCGGGGACAGGAACAGGGACAGGGGCCCCCTTGACCTACGTTTGGTCGTGCTTATATTTCTGCCACGTGTTGCCGGGCCCCAAAGCCCGCTGTGTTTGACATTTGTAAATCGCTCTAGTTAATTGTTACGGAGGAAAGTGATGGCAGCCAAGGAATTAGCTTTTTCTGCAGACGCTCGTGCAAGGATTTTAAAAGGCGTACAAACTCTCGCCGATGCAGTCACCGTTACACTCGGCCCAAAAGGTCGCAATGTTATTTTAGATAAATCATGGGGCAGCCCCGTTGTAACCAAGGACGGAGTCTCCGTAGCAAAGGAAATTGAACTCGAAGACCGCTTTGAAAACATGGGCGCCCAGATGGTCAAGGAAGTCGCATCCAAGACCGCGGACAAAGCCGGCGATGGAACCACAACCGCAACAGTCCTGGCCCGCGCCATCTACCAGGAGGGCTTGAAACTGGTCGCGGCTGGCGTCAACCCAATGCACCTAAAGCGTGGAATCGATGCCGGCGTCGAACAAGTCATCGTTGACCTCAAAGGCCTATCTATCCCAATCAGTGGCCGCAAAGAAATCGCCCAGGTCGGCACCATTTCTGCTAACCACGACGAAGAAATCGGCAAAATCATCGCCGATGCCATGGACAAGGTTGGCAAAGACGGCGTCATCACCGTCGAAGAGGCCAAGTCCACTGAAACTACCCTCGAACTAGTCGAAGGAATGCAGTTTGACCGTGGCTATATCTCCCCGTATTTCGTCACAGTCGCCGATAAGATGGAAGCCATCATCGAAGAACCACTGATTCTTCTTTATGACAAGAAAATCAGCGTCCTTCACGACTTGCTCCCCCTGCTAGAGACTGTCGCACGTGAAGGCCGTGGCCTTGTAATTATTGCTGAAGATGTCGACGGCGAAGCTTTGGCCGCCTTGGTTTTAAACCGTCTTAAAGGCGTCCTCAAGGTACTTGCCGTCAAGGCCCCAGGCTTTGGCGACCGACGCAAAGCCATGTTGGATGACATAGCCTTCCTGACTGGTGGAAAGGTCATCTCCGAAGAACTTGGCCGCAAGCTTGAATCAGTAACCCTGGCGGACTTGGGCCGTGCCAAGCGAGTCATCTCCGACAAAGACAACACCACCATCATTGATGGCCTCGGCGACGAAAAAGCCATCCAGGGGCGCATTCACCAGATCAAGGTTCAGATCGAAGACACCCAATCTGACTGGGACCGCGAAAAGCTACAAGAACGCTTGGCCAAGCTGTCTGGCGGTGTTGCTGTAATCCAAGTCGGCGCCCAGACCGAACCTGAAATGAAGGAAAAGAAGGCCCGAGTCGAAGACGCACTGCACGCCACCAGAGCAGCAGTTGAAGAAGGCGTTGTCCCAGGTGGTGGCGTAGCTCTGATTCGCGCCATGAAGGCACTGGAACGAGTCAAATTCGACGATGATCGCCGTTTTGGTGTCGACATTCTGCGCAAGGCATTACCTGAACCTTTGAAGGCCATCGTTGAAAACGGTGGAGTCGACGGCGGGGTTGTTTACCAAAAGGTAGCGGATGGCAAAGGCAACTTTGGCTACAACGGTCAAACCGACGTCTACGAAGACATGGTGGAAGCGGGCATTTTGGACCCAACCAAGGTCACCCGCCTTGCCCTGACCAACGCCGCTTCAATCGCCGGCTTGCTGGTTACCACTGAAGCCGCGATAGTTGAAGCCCCAAAGGATGAGCCCAAGGCCTAGCCCACTAACTTTCTAATCATTCCAAGTGCGGGTAATTTCCCAAAGATAAACCAAAGACACGGGGTTTACTGCTTCCTAGATTCTTTTAAAGCTTTCTTCGCCCGCAGATCCGAACGAATCATATCGATAAACACAAGCGCTATCCCAACGGTAATAAAAGCGTCAGCCACGTTGAAAATTGGCCAGGGATTAAAAGGAGGAAAACCCAAATCAACACGAATAAAGTCAACCACACCTGGTCGGCCTAAAACCCTATCCAAAAAGTTTCCAGCCGCCCCGGGCACCAAAAGCGCCATTCCCCAAAGCCCAAGCCTGTTGTGTACATGGTCGATTTTCGAATATATGAAAACCAGCACAGGCACCAATATAACGGTGAAAATCACATAAAACCAACGTGTTGGAAACCCATCAATCCAGTTAGCCGGATTAAAACCAAACAAAGCCCCTTTGTTATAGGTAAGCGTCCACCCAAGGACGTTGCCAAACACAGGCTTTAATTCCCCAAGGGAAATGTTGGCAAGCGCCCAAAGTTTGGTCGCAAGGTCGGCTACAAATCCCACAATCGTCACAATGGCCAGCAAAAGCCATCTGTTGATTCCAGGCTTTCTTACTTCTGCTTCAGGTTTATCTTTCATCAGTCATTCCTTACGTTTCCGAATGTTCCAATTCCGCCATTGAAAGCTCTTCAGCAGCCATCGACCACTCGTCATAAGCCACATCCAGCTCAGCCCTGAGCTCCCTTGCCAACGCCCCCAGTTCCCGCGCTTTGGCCGGATCCTCATATAAGCTAGGCTGGACAAGTTTATCATCAATCTCTGCCAGCTCTTCCTCCAATTTTGCAATTCGTTCTTCGACTGCGCTAACCCTGTCTTTTAAGGGTTTTAAAATCCTGTACAGTCGATTTCGCCGCTCAGCTTCCTCTCGTTTGCGGTCCTTTTCAAGTTCCCTTTCACTGGTTTTGGATGCCTGCGGTGTTGGCTCTGGTTCCTTGGCAAAGGGGTCTCCAACCTTGCTGATATAATAGGAATAATTGCCTGGATACCTGGTAAGTTTTCCATCTTTCAGTTCAATCACCGACGTCGCCAGAGTGTCCATAAATCGGCGATCATGGGACGTAAAAACTATTGTCCCCTGGTGCTCCTTCAGGGCCTGTTCCAACACCTCTCTGCTGGCTATATCCAAGTGGTTTGTAGGTTCGTCCATAACCAACAAGCCAAAAGGCTGCAAAAGCATCCTGGCCAACAAAAGCCGCGCCTTTTCCCCACCTGAAAGCATGACCGCTTTTTTATCCAAGTCGTCTTCACCAAACAAAAAGGCGCCCAAAACTGGCCGCACATAAGGCGTTGTCTGAATATCAGCCACCTCAAGCATGTGCTGATGCAAGGTGCGTTCTGGATCCAAGATCTCGTACTGATCCTGGGCAAAGTAGCCCACTTTTACCCCATCAGCCAGCAAGCGATGCCCAGCGTCAGGCTCGGCCACCCCCGCCACCAAGCGCAACATCGACGACTTTCCAGCCCCATTTATCCCAACGATAGCCAAGCGTTCGCCCCTATGAGCTCTTAAATCAAGCCCCTGAAAAACCGTTTTTGAACCATAACGCCTAGTTACACCCTCCAGGCTGCACACCAAATCGGCGCTTCTAGGTGGTTGTGGAAATGAAATCTTAACTTTTCTAACCGCCTCAGGTGGGTACAAGCGCTCCAAGCGTCCCAACGTTTTGACCCGCGACTGAGCCCTAGCCGCAGTGGCCGCATTAGAGCGATTCTTTACAATGAAATCTTCCAGTTCCTTGATCAGTGCCTGCTGCTCATCATACTTCTTCCAGGCAAGCTCAATCGCCTTGGCACGCTCTTCGACATACCGGTCATAAACCGGCAACTTCGGGTCGCCACCATAGTCGGTAGCCCCATTAGGAGAGACCTCAACCACACGATCAACTGTGCGATTCAAAAACTCGCGGTCGTGGGCGATCATTACTACAGCGCCCAAAAAAGCCTTTAAATACTCTTCAAACCACCTAAGCCCCTCCAAATCCAGGTGGTTAGTCGGTTCGTCTAAAAGCAGTAAATCCGGCTCATCCAACAGCAGCCTGGCCAGTTCAGCCCTCATCAAAAGGCCGCCTGACATGGTCTTAAGCGGCCGATTCAAGTCCCGCTGCTCAAAACCAAGCCCAAGCAAAACTGATTTCGCCTTGTTAGGCAGCGCATCTGCATCCTTATGGTGTAACAGCTCCTGAACCTCGGCCAACCTATGCAGCAGCTCATGTCCATGCTCCCCACCCTCGACTCTGGCCATAATGGCAGCAAGCTCGTCTTGCAGTGCGCCCACTCCCTTGACATGGCGAATGCAGTACTGATGCAGACTCAAGTCCATAGCCGTGCTGGGATACAACTCTTGAGGCAGATAACCAATGCGAATGCCTTTTTTCCCCTCAACCTGCCCTTCGTCAGGCGACATCTCCCCCATCAAAATCCTGAAAAGCGTGGTCTTCCCAGTACCGTTAGGCCCAACAAGCCCAAGCCTGTCCCGATCCCTAACGCGCAAGTTAACCTTTGCGAAAAGCTGCCTGGCACCAAATGATTTTGATATGTCAATCAAGTCAATCATGGTGCGCAAGACTATAGGGTTGTGTGTCTGACGTCAATTAAGCTTATATTTTGGGACCCAAAACGGGGTTGCCCCAAATAATTAGGAAGATTTCCCCAGTCTGAACTTTTTGGTACGAAAGATGCTAGATACGACAGACCAGCGTCTTTTGACGCAGGATAAATCGACGGGGTAACGCTTGAAACTCCCCGTTTGCACGGGCTTTGTTTGGGTTTTACTGGTTGGTTTGTCCCTTGACTACGAAAATGATGCGTAGTCAGTGGCAAGTTTGGTCGTGATGCGCCTTCCTGTCGGGTTGTCAGGTCGGGCGCTTTTGGGGGCTTGCCTGGTGGTCACGCCCCTGGCCATGGTTATCCCAGCCATGGTTATCCCAGCCATGGTTATTTTGGATTTTGAGAATGTCGTTGGGGGAAACGATCTGGAGGTGACCAGATGAAGTCGCTTCTCAAGGTAGCGGTCTTAAGTTTGGTGGTCGTTGGTTTCTTGGCGGCCGACGCTTCTGCTCAGGTAACCACCGAGCAGGTGCCGATGAAGATTAACGTGCAGGGCGTGTTGCGTAACCCAGTTGGCCAGCCAATCACTGGTCAGGCCACGGTCCAATTCGTGTTGTACGATGCGGCAGTCGGGGGTAACATTGTTGCCAGTATACCGCCAAGCATGGTCGCCCTAAACGGTGGCGTGTTTGACGAATGGCTTCCCGTCGATGCTAACGTTTTTGTAAACCGCGAGCATGTGTACCTGGGGATTTCCGTTAACGGTGAAGCGGAATTGCCTCGTGTGGAAATCGGCTCGGTTGGGTTTGCAATTCAGGCATATCACGCTGAATTTGCTGATGTTTTGTTGGGGCCAGCCACCGACCTCCAGTGCGATGGCTGCGTTGGCGCAACCGACATGGGTGTCAACTATGCCGGCTCAACCAGCAAAGGCGGCCCAGCTATTGGCTTGAACTGCATTGGTTGCGTCGAGGGTGGCACCAAGGATGGCGGCGGGCACATTAAGCCTGGAAGCATCATCGGCACTGATATCGTCGCATTGGCGATCACCGAGCATCACATCGCATCCAGCGCTGTTACCGAGTCGAAGCTGGCTACCGATGCCGTCACGACCATGAAGATCAAGGACGGAAACGTTACCGGCGTCAAGCTGGCTGATGGTGCTATCACCTCCGGGAAAATCGCTGCTGGTGCCGTCGGCTCGAATAACGTCAGCTTCAATTACGCAGGTTCAAACACCAAGGGTGGTCCAGCAACTGGTCTCGAATGTAACGATTGCGTTAACAACACACAATTGGCGGTTAACTACGCTGGTTCAAACAGCAAGGGTGGCCCTGCAACGAACCTCGAGTGCACGAACTGCGTTGGTGAAAGCGAGGTTGCATTTAACTGGGCGCGTGCTAACACTCCGGGTGGTGCGGCTCGCGATGTCGCCTGTACAACTCCAAGTGGCGACCCTGCCGCGTGTATCAGCCCCTATGAAGTCGACTTCGATTTTGCCAGAGGTGTCAGCAAAAACGGCCCGGCTGCTGACCTGCAGTGTAACGGCTGCGTTGGCGACTCTGACGTTGGTTTCAACTATGCTGGTTCTACCTCTAAGGGCGGCCCAGCCACTGGCCTTGCCTGTACCGGCTGTGTTACCTCGACCCATGTTTCATTCAACTACGCAAACTCAAACGGCCCTGCCGGTGACGCAATTGGGCTGACCTGTAATGGATGTGTTGGTACTCAGGACTTGGCAAATGCCGCAGTAACTAATGCCAAGGTTGCAACTGGGATTGCTGGTAACAAGATTGACGCGGCAACCTCAACTGCTCGTGGTACCGTTCGAATTGGTGCTGGTCTTACCATGAACGGTGAGATACTGACCCCGAATTTCGGAACTGGCCCAGGCCAAGTCGCCCAAGGTGATCACACTCACACCGAGTTCTGGAAAGTAACCGAAGACCTGAACATTGCAAAGGGTAAGTCGATTAACTTCTTGGACCCAGCCGATCATCCTAACTTCCTCTCAAGAATAGCGGAGGTTTCTACAGGTACCGGCTCCACCGTTGTGCAGCTTAGATTTGTAAACACCCAGTCGTCAACTAATCAACAGTTCGAAATTTGGGGTGATATGCCCATTGTCAACAGTAGAATGCACTCGTTTGATGTTGGTGGTAAAGCATATCACCGTGAATCCATAGAGCTTGGCGGCATCATGGGGGGAACTGGTAGTACAAACCTCCCAGCAGCAGACATCGTTAAATGTCCTGCCCGCGGTTGTATTGACACCGCTGACATCATCGACGGTACAATCCAGGGCGTAGATATTGCGAATAACACTATTGAGGGCAACAAACTGGCGCCCAATATCTCCATCAGTACTACCGGTAACCTCACAGCCGCAAATGTGTACGCCTCTAGGTACTATGATAAGGACGACAATCAATACTACGCCGATCCGAACGCTACCTCTATCATGAACACCATTCATTTTAGTGGCAACGTCGTTCGTAGGGAGAACACCAACGCTGGTTTGGTTGGCCTTAGGTTCCGTGGAGCAGGTGTTGGTGGTTACAATAACACCGGTACTTTCGGGATCCAAAACGAAGCGGGCTTCTGTGGGCCTGTCGAGGTGTTTGGTGACGGATGTGACGGGACCATGACTGTTAAGGGAAATATACGGGCCTACGCGATGTACGACCAGCATAACCTCAGCTACTATGTGGACCCGGCAAGTATCTCCATGTTGAACACCGTTTATGCCGGCGGTTCCTACCTAAACAGCGCTAATACCAACAGAATTCAGGGGTCAACGTTGGCCTTCCAAGGAGCTTGGAAGGATATTGATAATGATACCTACCAGATCGACCCTAGCCATACCACCATCGTCAATACATTCGAGGCAAGAAATGGTGTGAAAGTGATGGGCTGGCCAGGAAACTTTAATGGATTTGCGGGTGTTGGTAACAGTGGGGGACACCTTTACATTGGGCCAGATGCCAACGCTAGTCAGTACGTGATTCATCGTTGGGGGGCTGACGATAGGATGTACTTCTTGCTAAATGATGGCACTAACACATCCCGCCCAAGCTTTAGGACGAATGGTCACCACCTAGTTATCAACTCTGGTACTGGAAGTAGGAACCTCTACCTACAGTGGGATGTTGGGGGAAATACCTGGGTGAACGGAGACCTTTACTCGGATCGACTCTTGGACCGAAATGATGCCGCATGCATCGTGGACCCGAACGGCAAGTCACTTACTTCGCACATCTCAACTGGCTCTATCGGAGCTACTGAGGCTACCTTCGGTGCCCTTAGATCTGGTGGTGTTGCGATTGTGGGAGATACGGCCATTAATCCTCTTGTCAACGGTACAGCATATGTGGGCACTAGGTACTTCCACTTCAGAGAGATGTGGTCTTATGGATATAACAGTGTTTCTAATCGTGACCGCAAGCGGGATATTCACTATCTGAACGATAATGAGATTGCTGCGGTAGGTGATGTTATTTATGGATTCAAGCCAACGACGTTCTTCTATAAGGAAGAAGTTCCGTCTGCGGGTAACGAAGACGATGAATTGGCGCCCATTCGTGATGTGCCTCACTGGGGATTGATCCTTGATGAAATGCCTCCCTTTATGGAGTCTAGGGGTGGATGGTCATTGAGCGACTCGGTTGGGTTCCTGTTGGTTGCCGCCAAGTACTTCGAAGACACGATCCGCTACCAGCAGGCTCAGATTCGTGATCTGGAAGAGCGTATCGCGCTGTTAGAACAGTACATGGTTGACGCTGGTCTGATCCATTAATCGCAAAAGAATCCACTCATCCCCTTATCAATTCGCAAGTTATCTGCCATTATTCGCTAGCTGCATTTTGTAGGTGTGTTTATGTATACAGATTTGCTGAGTCAGATTCTTGACACCCTAGAAGGTAAGGGTGAGTTTGGGTTGGAGCTAAAGGCGTTGGCTGCTGACGCCTCTACAAGGTCATATTTTCGGGCTTGGGACCAAAGTGGGCAAAGCTTTATTTTGATGAAGATGCCAGCGGATATGCTCAAAAGTGATGAGATTGTGGCTGGTTCTGCGCCTAGCTATCCGCCATTTTTGGATGTTGGGGCGTTTTTGCAAAAAGGTGGCTTGCCTGTACCTGATGTCCTGGCAGTGGACTTGAGCCGGACGGCGATATTGCTGGAAGACTTGGGGGACCAGACCTTGGAAGCGGCCTTGGGGCGGGGCCAGGATAAAGCCCTGCTATACCGGCGGGCTGTTGAGCTGATGGTCGAGATGCATGCCTGGGCTGAAAAGGGGCCCAGGGATGAGTGTGTGGCCTTTACAAGGGAGTTTGATGCAAAGCTTTTGCGATGGGAGCTTGAGCATTTTCATGAATGGCTGTTGGTTGAATATGTAAAAGCTCCTTTAAGCGAAGATGAGATTGTGGAGTTAAATAGTTTTTACGATGAACTGACGGCGAAACTGGTGGCACTTCCAAAAGGCTTTGTTCATAGGGATTATCAAAGCAGAAACTTGATGCTTCAAGGTGACCGGCTTCGGCTTATTGATTTTCAGGACGCGTTGATTGGACCATATGTCTATGATTTAGTTGCTCTTTTGCGTGATTCGTATGTTTCGTTTGATGCGGCCGAGGTCAGGGCGCTTGCCCAGCACTTTATTGACGAACGTGCCAAGCATGGGATGTGGTGTCCTGAGTTAAGCGAATTGTTACACCACTTTGCGTTGCAAGCGCTTCAGCGAAAGCTCAAGGATGCTGGGCGTTTTGTGTTCATAGACCGGGTGCGCGGCAATCCCAAGTTTTTGCCTAACATTCCACAGTCATTGAAATATGTTCGTGAGGCGCTGGACCAGCTGCCAGAGTTTGGTCCTGCTAGGGAAATCTTGCTGCGATACCTACCCTAAAAGGAGCTTTTGATGAAAGCGATGATATTGGCTGCAGGTTTGGGAAAGCGACTGCGCCCTGCGACCTTGTATGTTCCAAAACCGCTGTTTCCAGTGCTGGGGGTGCCTGCTATCGATTGGGTTTTGGCTGGCATGCAGCAAGCTGGAATCAAGCAATGTGCAATAAATGTAAGCCATTTGGCGGCAAGCATAATTCGTCATGTCGAGTCTGGCGCTGGGTGGGGCATGGAGGTCTTGTGGTCAGTCGAGCCTGAGGTGCTTGGAACTGGGGGTGGCTTTTCGGCGGTCAGGGAGTTTTTTGAGGACGAGGACACGATTTTGTTGCACAATGGTGATGTGTTTAACGACTGGAATTTTGGGGAAATTATCAAGATGCATCAAGATTTGGGGGGCGCTGCTACCATGATTATGGTTGACCCTCCTGAATTGGCTGCGGCCAAGATGGTCGAGGTGGATGACCAAAACATGGTTGTGGGAATTAGGGGCCAGCCACGGGCGGGCGATGGCCGCAAGTTCGTCTTTTCGGGCGTTTCTGTTCACACACAGGCCATTTTTGATTATCTTCCAAAGGCTTCGGATTCATGCCTAATTGAGCAAGGGATTATCCCGATGTTGGGTGATGGCAAGCAGGTCTTTGGGCCGGCAATGCAGGGCCAGTTTTGTGACATAGGCACCATTGAACGGTTCTTGGATGTGAACTGGCGTTTGTTGCCAGTTGCAGGTCCCATCTTGGCGAAAAGGGGGCTTTTAGTACCAAACGAGGTGTCGCCAGGGGTGTGGATTCACGAGGGGGCTGATGTAAGCCCAGATGCGGTGCTTCAGGGGCCGTTGCTGATATCGCATGGCAGCGTGATCGAGGCAGGTGCAGTAATTGGTCCGAGGGCGATTATTGGGGGCAATGCGACAGTTGCCGCTGGTGTGTGCGTACAAGACTGCATCGTGTTTGAGGGTGCTGTGGCCAAGGGTGAGGTTGAAAGTTTGGTCCTGCCACAACCGGCTTCTTGGGTTGTGTAAGGTGTGGGGGGCATTAGTGTTTCCGGCGACCAAGTATCATCGCCAGTCCGACCAACAGCACACTTAAGCCACAGCAGGCCCACGCAAAGAGCTCGCCATACTTGCGATAGATAGTTGGTTCTTGCATCAAAGGTATATCAGCCACGATGGTTTCAGGGTCATAAATCGAGGTTTGTTGCACCAAGCGACCAGCTGGATCTACAACCGCCGTGACGCCAGTGTTGGTGGATCGAATCATCGCTTTGCGATGCTCAATGGCCCTAAAAGTTGCCAGCTGCAGGTGCAGATATGGTTCCATAGTTTTTCCAAACCAGGCGTCATTTGTAAGGTTTATCAACAAATCAGGCTCAAGCTTTGCAACCTTTCTGGTAAAGGAAGGAATAATGCCTTCATAACAAATCAGCATCCCGGCATTGGCGTCGCCTAGATCAAAGACCCCAAGTTCAGTGCCAGCCTTGAAGTCACCGGCCTCAGGCAGCAGGTCCTTTAAAAACGGGAAGGTGTTGGAAAACGGAAGGTATTCTCCAAAAAGCAAAAGGAAAATCTTGTCGTATCGCCCAAGAACATTACCTCTGGAATCAATCAAAAGGGCTGAATTAAAATGTCTGGGATTTCCATTTGAATCAAGGTCTTTGGTAAGCGTTCCAAAAAGCAGCGGGGTGGTAAAGCCCCTCATGGCGGCGTTTTTATCCCTGTGCGGGGTGTTGGATTTGTCAAACTCCACGGCTGCTTCAGGCTTTTGTGCCGTTCCAACCGCTGGCAATGGCGCTCTGGATGTATAGATAGCCTTTACATCCCTTGGGAAGGGATAACCAACGCTCATGGGTGCCCAAGCTATGGAATTCAGGCCTTTTTTGCCTGTTTCAATGGCCTCTTCAACCGTTCCAGATGAAGGATTGATCAGCAGCAGGGTCCCATCTTTTGCCACAGCCCAACCATCGTAGCCACCAGGATCCATAGTTATTGCGACTAAATCCTCGGAAGTCTTGGATCTGACCACCTTGCAGGTCTCATTGCAGGCGACCACGATGCCCCTTTCTCCAACTGCCATGGTAATTCCAGAAGAGCTGACACCAAGCAGTTTCCCATTAACTGGGTTTTCAACAGTAGATTCGCCGTTTCTTTTAATCTTGACTATCGTGCCCTTAGCTCCAACCGCGACTAGACCGCCTTGTCGGGACCAGGAAACGTCGTACAAATCGGGCAAATCATCAGGGCCAATCTTGGCTGCGTCCTTGCCAAACCATGTAAGCAGAGTGCCATTTTCGCCACAGATCACCCAGCCGTGGTCTTGTGTCCAGGTGACTCCGTTTAAGTTTGCAGTTGTGCCGAGCTCAACTAGGCGCCAGTCGCCATTTTGCCTAAAGACAGCGGTGCCTTGGTTTCCAACCGCCATGATTTCCAATCCGTCAGGCGAGATTGCGACCGCAGTCAGGTCTCGGTCTGTCTTGGTGTTTTCACGTGCCCAACGGACCTCCTTGGCGTCTTCACGGATGAACACCGAGCCCCTAGGCCCAACAGCTACCATGTGGTCTTCAGAGGAGGCTGCAACCGCTTTAAGCCCGAGTCCATCTGGAGCGTTTGCGCCAGTTTCTACAACTGGGACTAAGTCATTGTGATCAATAAAGAAAAGCTCGCCCTTTTGACTGCTTGCTATGCCCCTTCGGTCGGATCTGTACCACAAAACTTGGTTTAACGGCATGTAGGAAGATTCAGGCCAAATGATTAAGTCTGGAGCGTGTTTAGCCTGCAGATCGGCGCTCATGTATTGGTGTCTTAACAGGTGAGAAAAAAGCAGGTTAATCTGGGAAACCGAGTCTAGGTGCGAGCCATCTGGCAGGCGAATTTCCTGTTCCCAGATGCCAATGTCGGACTCGACCAAGCCGACTTTAATCTTTTTTGCCGCGGCGGCCTTTGTATCGATCTCGCCTAACCTAATGACGCCGTAGACTAAGGCAGCAATAAAGGCGATTAATGCCAGCGGAACTGCAATGAATGGGAATGTTCGCTTGTCCAGACGGCTGTTGATGACTTCGCCAATTGCGCCGTTTACCAACAGGATCAAAAAGGTCAGTCCAGGAACGCCAGTTATATCAACGATCTGAGTTATGGCGGTGAAACGCTGCTGACCATTTCCTTGGTACCACGGGAAAAGAAATGGGACGGCGTATTCGATGGCGGTAAACAAAATGGGATATGCAAGCCACATGGGGATTTTGACGTCTCGGTGGACCTTGACCGCGAATGAGGCCGCAAAGCCAGTGGTCAGGCCCTGATAGAGGCCCATCAGTATGGTTATCGCAATTGAAGGCGCTGGGCTCATGTGGCCGAAATCAAGCAATAGGTCATAAATCCAGTGAAATCCACCGATGTTAGTTACAACGCCGGAGATGTATCCCAAAACGAAGGCGCCTCTTGGGCTGTGCCCACGCAAGGCGACAAACAAGGGAACCAAGGCAATCCACTGGAGGGGAAAAATGTTCCAGGTGGGAAACGATAGAAAAACCATGCAGCCGCTGAGGATAGAAAGCGGGATTGCTACCCACCATCGGGTTTTTGAGGCGGCCGTTTTGCCAGTCGATTTGTCGGTTGCTTTTGGTTTAGGCCGGGCTGCCGCCATGGTTCCTCCGTCGTTAATCGATTCCTAAGCGTTTCTTACATTCATCGACCTGAACGCCTGCAATAAAGACAACTTTGTGGCGATTAGTCGCCCCCTGGAGCAGGGTGGCATCGCTGGCTTTGGCTCCCACTGCTTTGGCTAACGTCTCCAGTGCTTGGCGGGTTGCCTCGCCATCTTGGGGGGCTGAATTGACCTCGACTCGAAGACGCCCACCAGATATGCCGTTGACGGCAGAGCGGCTGGCACGCGGGCGCACCGAGATCAAAACCACAACCCCGTCATTTCGCTGTTCAATCCAAGACATAGGCCTTTCAAGCCAAAGAGCGTTGGGTGATTATACTCCAAATGCTGCGTGTGTCGTGAATTTGGGGCTGGGGCGGGGGCAGGGACAGGGGCTGGGACAGGGGCAGGGGCTGGGACAGGGGACAGGGACAGGGACAGGGACAGGGGGCAGGGGCAGGGACAGGGGACAGGGGCGGGGGCGGGGGCAGGGGGCAGGGGCGGGCTTACAGGGAATCTGGGAGCAGGATTCGTTCCAAGGTGCCGACCATTTTTGTGTAAGACATTGGGACCCCGTCGCATTTTTCGCCTATGTAGTCCAAGGCGTCAAAGCCGTGTGGGCTGTTTAGATAGCTTCTGTCTCTTGGCACGGCGCCAAAGTGTTCGACTGCTAAAAAACGCTCGAAGTTTAGCTTTCCCAGGGTGGCGCGACCAAGACCACCCAGAAGTACCTTGAAACCATTCATGATCCTGTCTTGGGTTGGGTAACTCTCGGCCATCGCAATTTTTGCTTCAAGCTCGGTGGGAGTCAGCCTAATCTCATGAATCGGGTCCTTGTGCTTGGGTTTAAAGCGCAAAGGCAGAACAGTCAACGGGTCGAACTCTGGAAGTTCATACATTTTACAGTTCTCAAAGGGTCTGACTGCCGCTTGAACCATCATGTGGATCAAATCGTGTTCTGGATTAGCACCCTGCCATGCCATAGTAAAAACGTTGTCCGGTCTAAAGGCGCGAACTTCAGTGGCTATCTGAGCCGCAATTGCTTTAACCAGCGCATGAACCTCGTGATCAGCGTTAGTTTGGGTCACCTGGCGAATCAAGGTGCGATAAATCAATAGCTCGGAATTTCCCAAAAACCTTAAGCGATCCTGCGAGATTCCAATTGTCGCCATCGCCACAATGGTTTCCAGACGCCTGGCCGCTGCATAATCCCTAGGAGGCATATCCAGTTGATCGGCCAGCCCATCTCCGTTGGTAACCCATATGAAATAGGAGGATTCAGCGGGCACCCTTTGCATAAGGCCAGCATAACCAAGCTCGTCATCTTGATGAGCAAAAACAAACAAGTTTCGGGCACCTGGGGCAAAAATCCCGGAAGGAACAGGAGAAGGTCTCATGAAATATCTCCAAGGGGCAAAACCGCCGCGAGTTTACCCCATTTGCAGTAATCATAGAAGCACAGAAATCCCAACCACAAAAGTACTCTCCTGCTCCGTGCCCCAACCACCGCATCCCGCCCCTGCTAATTTAACTGGAATTCGCGTCAATCATGTGATATCAATTGCCAAGCTATTTGGAATAGGCCACTGATTTCAAAGGGGTAGTCAATGCAAGTCTTCAAAAAATTAGGCGCCATATCATTGATTTTTGCCATCACCATTGTGATTAGCTGTGGAGGCTCAAAACCTCCAACCGACGCTACAGGGGAACTACCACCGGATGATGCTTCTGATGTCGACGTTCCTCCCACAGATGCCGATGTTCCACCTACAGACGCCGACGTTCCTCCCACGGACACCGATGTTCCACCTACAGACACCGACACCGTCTGCATTCAAAACTGCGGCAACCGAGTCTGCGGCCCAGATCCTGTGTGTGAGCTGTCATGCGGGACGTGTCCGGAAGGGCAGACCTGCACTTCTGACGGTCAGTGCGAGCCTTTGGGGTGCGAAGAGGACTGCTCAGGCCTTGAGTGCGGCCCAGATCCGGTGTGCGGCAAATGGTGTGGCGATTGTGCCGACAACAAGGGCTGCGATCTTGAAGGAAAGTGCGTAACCCTGAACAAGGACTGCAACGACGGCTGGTGTGTGATTCCTGCAGGCCAGTTTGAGATGGGCGCCCTTGATGATGAGGAACCTTATGATTTTCGTCAGAGGCCGCGTCATCCAGTGACGATTACCCGTTCTTTTAGCATGATGGAAACTGAGGTGACTCAGGGCCAGTGGAACGAGCTTGTAAGCGAAAATCCATCCCATCATAAGTCCTGTGGAGATAACTGCCCTGTTGAGGGGATAAATTGGTTTGAGGCTGTTTACTATGCTAACGCCCTTTCCGAGAAGCTGGGCCTGGAAAACTGTTACACGCTAGAGGATTGTTCAGGTACTGTTGGATCTGGCATTCCTGGTGACGTTAGCCCAGGCGCAGGCACTCCTGACTCCGAGGTGTACCGATGTGCATCTGTCACCTTTAAGGGCCTTGATTGCGCAGGCTATCGCCTACCCACCGAAGCTGAATGGGAATATGCAGCACGTGCTGGCACAACTGAGCCAAGGTACGGTGATATTGAAGCCATAGCTTGGCACGAAGAAAACAGCAGCTACAAGACTCACCCGGTTGGCACAAAGGCAGCTAATGCCTGGGGCTTACGTGATGTGCTCGGCAATGTTTTCGAGTTTGCGTGGGACTGGATGGGAGCAAATTATTACAGCACCTGCGCCACCGGCTGCACAGACCCGCTAGGCCCCGACAGTGGCACAGACAGGGTGCTTCGTGGTGGCGCTTGGATTATCACCGCCCCGCTAGTACGCTTGGCCGTCCGCGGCAGCTACGCCCCCGACTTCCGCTTCAGCAACGTCGGCATCCGCCTAGTAAGGACGTTGCCCTAGGTCTTCGACCAGGTGCGGTGTCTGGCCCAATCCCGTCAATAAAAATGGAAACTCGGTTCAGATTTGTGCTACTCTACGTTCCGGTGATTTGAAATAAGCCATTGATTTTATGGGGGTGTCGATGCAAATCTTTTAACTCTCGGGCACTATATCGTTGGTTTTTGCTGTTGTTACTGTGATTGGCTGTGGTGGCTCGGACCATCCTGCAGATGTTTTGAGAGAACTGCCTGTGGATGACGCTTCAGATACCTTGGAGCCGCCCCCGGATTCAGATACCGACACTGAACGTGACACCGGCAATGACGCTGACACCGACCGCGACACTGATACCGAACTCGACACTGATACTGACACCGACGAAGTCTGCACTCCAAGCTGTGGCGAGCGAGTCTGCGGTCCCGATCCGGTGTGTGAGCAGTCATGTGGACAATGTCCGGAAGGCAAAACGTGCAATTCTGATGGCCAGTGCGTAGCTGAGGGGTGTGTACCTGCATGTGGCCTGCGAAAATGCGGCGTCGACCCGGTTTGTGGCACTTCCTGCGGCGAATGTGAAGCCCATCAAAAATGCAATTCCGATGGCCAATGTGAGTGTGACCCCGCATGTGGCCCGCGACAATGCGGCCTTGATCCGGTTTGTGGCACTTCCTGCGGCGAATGTGAGGCCCATGAAAAATGCAATGACGACGGCCAATGTGAGTGTGTTCCTGCATGTAGCCCGCGACAATGCGGCCCCGATCCGGTTTGTGGCACTTCCTGCGGCGAATGTGAGGCCCATGAAAAATGCAATGACGACGGCCAATGTGAGTGTGTCCCTGCATGTACTCCGCGACAATGCGGCCTTGATCCGGTTTGTGGCACTTCCTGCGGCGAATGTGAGGCCCATGAAAAATGCAATGACGACGGCCAATGTGAGTGTGTCCCTGCATGTGGCCCGCGAAAATGCGGCGTCGACCCGGTTTGTGGCACTTCCTGCGGCGAATGTGAGGCTAATTATGAATGCGATGATGATGGCCAGTGTATTCCCAGTGATGGTATTAAATGGGTACGAATCGCGGGTGGAACTTTTCTGATGGGCTCTGATGATGGGGGCTCTGACGAAAAGCCAGTTCATTCAGTTACGGTACCTACGTTTAAAATGACTAAAACTGAGGTGACGGTTGATCAGTATCGTGCTTGTGTTGATGAGGGTGATTGCACCGCTCCTAATAGTGGATATGATTGCAACTGGGACAAACCTGATCGTGGTTCTCATCCTATTAATTGTGTTGATTGGGATCAAGCCCAAGCCTTTGCCACCTGGGCCGGCGGTCGTTTACCTAGTGAGGCTGAATGGGAGTATGCTGCTCGTAGTGGTGGTCAAGACTGGAAGTATCCCTGGGGGGATGAAGGGGCTACTTGTGCTCGGGCTGTTATGGCCGATGACATGGGTGCTGGCTGTGGTCGTGATAGTACTTGGCCTGTTTGCAGCAAACCAAGTGGCAACACAACTGACGGCTTGTGCGATATGGCTGGCAATGTTTGGGAGTGGGTTCAGGATGGGCATCACCATAATTACGATGGTGCTCCAACTGATGGTTCAGCTTGGGAACCGCCTACGGCCTCTGCCCGGGTTAGTCGTGGCGGCTCCTGGGCCTACTACGCCGGTAACCTGCGGGCGGCTAAGCGCGACTTTTTCGGTTCTAACATGCGCACCAGTGGCCTTGGCTTCCGCCTCGCCCGATCAGTGCCCTAGATCCATGCCGCTGGTGTGCGCCCCACCCCCAACCCATAACCATTGACCAATTCATCTAGTGGGCCTAGAATCTATTGCTTCCCAAAGCTCGGGAAGTTATGGAGGTTTTACATGAAATCAATTAGTTTTGCTTCGCGGCTGATGGTGGTTGTCGGGATTTGCGCCATCGCTTTGGTTGGCTGCAAAAAGGGTGGTGATGGCCTTTCGAAGAAGGAGATCGCCGCTGAGGTTGGTGTTATTGCTTTCCCTGCCGATGTGCTTGGATTTGTTGTGACTCCCTCTATGGATAAGCTGATGGCCGAGATCTCTGCTATCGGGTCGGTGGTTAGCCCTCAGCTTGGGCCGCTGCTGGCTGGGCAGATTCCGGAAATGCTTAGGATGAAGGTGCTTGGGGTTGGGTCGATGACTTGGCTGGATAACCAAAAACCAGTGCGGGTCGTGGTGCTTGACCATAAAAAATTCGCCAAGTCCTATGTGTTCATGATGCCGTTTGCCGATAAGCAGGCTTTTGAAGCCGCAATTCCGCCTGAGCACACGAAAGAGGGCGATACCACCACATGGAAAACTATGGGTGGTGACGACGTGTTTTTGCATGTCCTTGGTAACTATGCGATTTTTGCGTCGGCCAAGGAAACTTACGAGGCGGCCAAAGACTTTATAAAGGGTGATTTTTCTGGATACATGACCAAGGAGTTCGTGGATATTCAGGTGTCTTCCGAAAATCTGCAAAGGGTTTTGGCCAGCGAGATTGAAGCCTTGGAAAAGAAGCTGTTGGAGCAGGCTACTGACCCAGCTTCAGGCATGGAAGAAAGTCTGACCAAGATTGTTAAGGCCGAGATCGAGATCATCAAGGATTTGCTGGCCCAAACTAAGGTTGTGAGGCTGGCTCCAGCTTGGAACCAAGATGATTTGACTTTGGCGCTGCAGGCCACCGTCACCGGGGAAAAATCCCTTGCGGACTTTGTAAAGTCTGCCAAGGAGCGCAAACTTGAGGTTTATCGCCATCTTCCAGACAACGGATGGCTGGTCGCAGCCGCTAATCTTGACCCAAAACTGTTTACAGGGTTGACCACATTTGGAACCGAGACCATGGCGTCAATTCTTTCCATAGAAGGCGATGATTTAAAAGCCCTTACAGACGCTATGAATCAGGTAAATCTGCTTAATACCGGTGATTCAGCCGTGTCTATTTTGTACGACGGCGAGTTTCCTTGGCGCATCGTGTCCATTAACGGGGTAACTGATGGGGTCAAGGCCCGCCAGGCCACAAACGACATGTACGCAAAGCTCTTTCCAAAACTTGGAGCGGTGATTGATGAGCAGCTTGGTGCCGATGTAAAGCAAAATCTGTCTATCAACTGGTCATCGCTTGGTGGAGTTTTGGACAGTGTTAAGCCAGTCTTGGCTGAAACTGGGGTCAATGCCAACATAGTCGAGCGCAAGGTTGGTGATGGTTCTATCGATGCCTTGGAATTTACTATTGATTATTCCAAGTTCCCATTGGGGGCCCAAGACCCGCAAGTTGAACAATTCGCCCAAGTTATGGGTGGAAAGGTCGGCGGAGCCATTGGTTACGATAAATCATTCACATATGGCGCTTTTGGAAAGGCCCCGGTTGAGGAAATCGAAACCCTGTTTAAGGGGACTGTGAACAGTGGCGAGCCTTTGGCAACTCCCATCGCGCAAGCTGGTTTTGATGTGGCTGGGGCTGGATTTGTGGCCTTGGCTCCTTTAATCAAGGCTGTGGCGCTGATTACACCGGAATTGGCGCAAGTTGCCGCGACTCTGGACCCTAATAAAGAAAAGGCAGGTTTTACAGTCTTGTTGGGCGCTAGCGGTAAGGACGTGTTGAATGCCAAGCTGCATATACCTTTGCGTGCTACGGTGCAGATGTTTGCAGCTGGCGGAGGCATGCCGATGCAGATGGTGGAGTAGGGTCAGGGACAGGGACGGGGACAGGGACAGGGACGGGGTCGGGGACAGGGAAACATTGCTACTTAATTAATTCTTCAGTACAAGATCAGTTCACAGTCGCTAGTTTAAAGCCAGTTTTGCTAGCTTCCCGTCTTTGCTAGCTTTCCTTCGCGTTTTTCCATCTGTCTTTGATTCTGTACAGCGTGCGTCTGTTGATTCCCAGGATTCTTGAGGCCTTTTCTTTGTTGCCGCCACTTTCTGATAGCACGTGTTCGATGTAGCGCCTTTCGATTTCCTTTAAGGGCAGCAGTTCTGAGCCTGTTGGCCACATGCATTCTGGTGTTTCTTCAACCGACATCCAAGGTAAATCACCTACGTCAATGACTTCTGAGGGCGTCAAAACGACCAAGCGTTCTATGATGTTTTCAAGTTCTCGAACATTGCCTTCCCATGGCCTTTTTTGAAGCGCATCCAAGGCCTTGGCCGTTAGGCGCTTTGTTGGCCTGCCAGTCCTTTGTGCGTATTTTTGCAAAAAGTGGTCTGCAAGCATTGGGATATCGTCAACGCGTTCAGCCAAAGAAGGCAGCCTGATAGGTATGACGCTCAAACGGTAATAAAGGTCTTCTCGAAATGCCCCCTTTTTTACCAAGGCCTTTAAGTCTCGGTGGGTCGCGGCAATGATCCTGGTATCAACTGATATGGTCTTGCTGCTGCCGATCGGGCGCACCACCCCATCTTGCAGCACGCGCAGCAGTTTTGCCTGCAGTGCCAGCCCCATATCCCCGATTTCATCAAGAAACAAGGAGCCACCTGAAGCCTCGACAAACAACCCCTTTCTGGCCTGGTGCGCACCTGTAAAGGCCCCTCTAGTGTGGCCAAATAGCTCGCTTTCAAGCAAACCTTCTGGGATCGCAGAACAATTCAAGGGAATAAACGGACCATGGCTGCGGCGTCCTCCAAAATGGACTTCTCGCGCCACAAGCTCCTTGCCGGTTCCAGAATCCCCTAAAATCAAGACGTTACTTGATGAGTCAGACACCAAGTCAACCAGCCTGTACACCTCGCGAATCGCCTTTGAGCGCCCAATAATCCGCCTGCGATTGTGGTGTTCTTGGACTTCCTTTCGAAGCCGCAGGTTTTCTTTCACCAACATGCGCTGTTCAAAGGTCTTGGCGACTAAAGCCTCCATTTCACGCAACTTAAACGGCTTGGTCACGAAATAGTAAGCACCTGCCTTCATTGCCTCGATTGCGCCGTCGATCGAGCCAAAGGCCGTGATTATGATTACAGGGACGTCTGGTCGCTCGTCTTTAATGATTTTCAACAGTTCCATCCCGTCGATGTCTCGCATCCGCAGATCCGAGATGACCAGATCGAAGTCGCCATGCCTGAATAATTCCAGCGCATCAGTGCTGCTGTTGACGCCCTCAACGTCGTAGCCAACGCTTGTAAGCATGTCTACCAAAAGGTCACACATTTCTTTTTCGTCATCGACGACCAAAATGCTGCCCTTTGAGTTTTCGGTCTTCATGGATACTGTTCTCCAAACCACACCCGATATATCATATTTGAGGCATAATGTCTCAATTGTCGTGGAGGCAGCATTTCGTGGCAACGAAAACTTCAGGGTCCAATAAAAAGAACAACATTGTTGTAGAACGTAGGGCTTTGGATGTTCTGGCGGTTGGGCCGGCCCTTACCGCGGATTTGCGCTCCAACCTAAATGGGGCGCGTTTCAAGATTTTTTTTGCTCAAGACTTCGTCGAGGCCAAGAACATCCTAGAGACGTTGCGTTTTGACATCATGATTATCGACATTGACGGCAACCGCGATGCTAGCCTAGCAAAACTACTGGAAAATCATCCTGAAATGGACGTGGTGGCAGTTGATGACACCCCAACCAAGGCTGCCTTTCATGCTGGCCCCAGTCGCATTCTCGAAAAACCCTACGCACCCGCTGAGCTTCAGGCCATGTTTATGGACCTGTGGGAAAGGTGGCTGCTAAAGGATAGTGCTTATCTTTCTGGTAAGCGCCTTGAGGTGCAAAACAGCCTATCTGCGGAACTTTCAAAGGCTTTGACTCCAGATGATGTCGCCTGGGCAGCTATTGAGGCTGGTCGTCAATTGGCCCAAGTGCCTATGGTTATGTGTGCTGCTGATAGTGCCAGCTCTGATGAAGGTTCAGAACTGACGGTGCGTCCCCTTGCCTGGGCAGGCATAGATGATGACACGGCGATTGCGATTACCAAAGCGCTTGATATTCAAGGTCGCCTGGCACGTCAGACCGCTTCTATAGTGGAGTTCAAGCCAACACCAAAGGACTTGGACCTGGAATTTGATTTGGTGGCGCTGGTGCGGCTGCGTGGTCAATCAAGGGACCTTGGCGCACTGATTGTAGCGGTGGGGCCGCAGCAGGCCCTGGATGAGCATCACTGGGATCTGGTGGAGGCCATGTCAAACTGGGTCGGAGTGGCCCTTGAAAGGACGCTTTTGTACCGTCACTTGGAACGGTCATTTGAGGAAGCCAATCGGATTCAGCGAAAGTTGATTCAGACGGAAAAACACGCGGCCATTGGGCGTTTGACGGCTGGTTTGGCCCATGAAATTGGGACGCCGCTAAACATAATTTCGGGCAGGGCAGAGCTTTTACTTGAACAGTTCGGGGATCGCGAGCCTGCAATGGTGCAGGGCTTGACCACCATTAACAATCAAATTGAAAGGATATCGAAGCTGGTTGCCAACCTGCTGAACTATGCCAGGGAGTCCAAGCCGGCGCTTCAGTGGTGTTCTTTAAGTACCACGTTGACAGCTGTGCTTGATTTGCTTAAACGCCCGTTGGCTCAGGCGATGATAGATATTGATGTCCAGCTTCCCGACGACATTCCACAGATTGTGGCGCCGCCTGACCAGATGCAGCAGGTGTTGCTAAATCTGTTGCTGAACTGTGTTGATGCCATCGAAACAGACCCAGCCCATGGCAACATCAAGCGTCGCGGCCAGATCAACATTGACGCCGAATTTATTGCCAAGGAACGCCAGCTACGCGTCAGGATACAAGACAATGGGCAAGGGATTCGTGCGGACGACTTGGACAAGGTTTTTGAGCCCTTTTACACCACCAAGCCTGTTGGGGCCGGAACGGGGCTGGGATTGTCTGTGGTGTATGGAATTATCAATGATTTACATGGCACCATCACTATTGAATCCGCGCCTGAAGTGGGTACGCTTGTGATAATAAACATGCCCACCGAGCCCCTAGAGGGATGGGGTTGGCGCGGTGATAAGTAAAGCCTTCAAGTCGGCATCCAGGAATCGAAATCCTGCACCGACGAAGTAATCGCGGCCACGACTGTTAATGACATCGTCAACACCAGCGGTGATATAGAGATAATTCAGGAAATTATAAGAAGCCAAGAGCTTTAGCCTGGGATAGTAGTCGGCCGCAAAGTCAAACAAATCAGCTGAAATCTTGAATGAATTGTTAAAGAAGCCCAGATCGCCACCAATAGCGCCGGTACTTTCAATCAACCCAAATCGACCTGTCAAGGTCACCTTGTCATTTGCTAGCCACAAGGCGCGTGCCAACTGGAGGGTGAATTTGATGCCTTCCTTGGTTTCCACAACCCGTTCAGTCAGCACTGAAGGCAGCCTTGGATCGTTTGTGTAAGTTACACGTTCAAATGTCGAGGTCCTTCCACGCGGATCCCAAACCAGTTCGATCAGGTAATACTTGGTGCGGTCTGGAACAAAGCGCAGCGTCAGGTAGTTTTTGATGTTTCTTTGCAAGATATTGAATTCACTGCGAAAACCAATCTCGGTTTTCAGCCTTGAAAAGCTGCCTACCAATTCGCCAATGTCTTGCACAACATGTTGGGTGTCTTTGGCGATCTGATCGTCTTTTAGCAGCTTGCCGACGGTTCCCTCGCCTTTGTTCACGGTTTCTGTAATCTCAGCCACCGCTTTGCTAGCCCTTTCTAGGTTGCTGATGGTCGCCTCAACGCGTTCCATTGCAAGCTCAATCCGTTTGGTATCGCCGTCTTGTTGACTGGGTTGAGCCAAGATATCGCGCAGATCAGCTGTGATGGCTTCGATATTTGCGATTGTTTGGCTTAAGTCATCTACCGATCTGTTGGAAAATCTCGATGCATCCGCACTAAAGCTTTCCAGGTTGGCAACAATGTTCCCAAAGCGTCCAGGCTTACCTTCGGTGCCTAATTCATGGCCTACGAAAGCTCGAATGTCTGCGGTTGCCTTGGATATGTCGTCCGCTGAACGGACCACGTCATCGACTACATCGCGAATCCTTTGTTCCCCTTCAACGCCGCCTAAGACGTTAGACAGACTTGAGGTGATAATCTGGACTTCATCAGCAATTTGTTGAATTTTTGGAAAGATATCAGTTGCGCCTTCAAGCTTTTTGGCTATGGCCATCAAGCCTGATTCTCCGACTACGTTGGGAATGGCGTCGCCGTCTTTAAGATGCACTTCTCCGACCCCGGGGGGAGATTTCCAGATAGTAGTCGCCCAGCATCGTGGCCGAGCGCCGCGTGATGGTGGCCGCATTGACCAAGTTTCCATCAGGTCCAAGGGTACCGGCGGACAGTTTCACGTCGTCTTTCATCCGAAGCCAGACACGAGCCTTGGATGAGCCGTCAGGAAGGGTTATAAGCTCGATGTTGTCCATGGTTCCCACCGGGACTCCGGAAATGGTGACCCTTGAACTTTTGGCCAACCCAGCCACATCCTCGAAATCTGCGTAAACGCGGTAGCCTTTGCCCTCACTAACGATGTCTTTGCGCACGGTGCCAAACAGCAAAAACAAGGTCACTACCGCTGCGACACCTACAAGGCCAACTAGCAAAGGTGCCCTAAGATTGCTCATCCGTTTGCCTCCAGGTGAAGCGGCCCTGTGCCCGACAGATATATGTATTTTCGCACCATTTCATCATTACTGGCTGAAACCTCTTGGGAAGTGCCAACTACGTGGATTTTCCCTTTAAAAAGCATCGCTATTTTATCAGCCATTCTAAAGGTGGAGGCCATATCATGGCTGACTACCAGCGAGGTTACTCCCAGCGTTCGTTGGGCCGTCTGAATCATGTCTTCAACGTTTTCACACATTATCGGGTCGAGTCCTGTCATTGGTTCGTCATAGATGATGATTTTGGGGTTTAAAATCGTCGCCCTAGCCAATCCCACCCTTTTGCGCATACCGCCTGATAGCTCGGCTGGAAACTTGTTTTCAACATTGGTCAAGCCAAGCTGCTCTAGGCGATTTATGGCCATCTCACGCATCTTTTTTCTAGGCAGTTTGGTGTGTTCAACCAAGGGGAAAATGACGTTTTCCATCACATTCATCGAGTCAAAAAGGGCTGACTGCTGAAACAACATCCCGAATTTTTTGCGAACGTCTATCATTCGTCTTTCACTTAAGGTGGTTATGTCCTCGCCGTCGATTTCGATGGAGCCAGCGTCTGGTTTTAACAGCCCAATGACATGTTTTACAAGAACCGACTTGCCGCTTCCAGATGGGCCGATGACGACAGTGATGCTGCCTTCTGCAACATCCAAGTCAACGCCTCGAAGTACTTCGAGGTCATTGAAGCTTTTTTGGACGTTACGCAACCTTACAACAATCTGGGACATTCGCCAGCCTAGTCAGGACCGTCCGGGATTATACCCGTATTTAGTGGGTTTTGTTGGTCCGTCGGCGATTTTGGGTGATTTCTCCGTACATATGCTGATTTTTTCAGGGGATGTGGGACATTACAAACAGTATTCAAGCAGGTTGCAAAAATCGATTGGTAAACAGTGTGAAGGGTTGTGGTTTTTAGCGCTTGCTGTACTGGAAGTGCTTACGGGCACCAGGCTGACCGTATTTCTTACGTTCCTTGGTCCTGGCGTCTCTGGTTAAAAAGCCGGCCTTCTTGACTGGTACACGCCATTCTTCAGGGTTGTGATCTGCTAGGGCCCTAGCGATTCCATGGCGCAAAGCTCCGGCTTGGCCAGTTTCACCACCACCACGCACTGTAGCGACAACGTCGAAATCGGCTGTGTTGCCGAGCACTTCGAAAGGCTGACGCACCAGCGTGACTAAGTTTGCACGGCAGAAGTAGTTTTCGACTTCGCGGCCGTTGATGGTGATTTTTCCAGTTCCTGGGATCAGGAACACACGAGCGGTGGCCTCTTTCCGGCGACCTGTAGCTCGGGTGGCATCATTCAAATTAGACATCATGTCCTCTCTTAAACTTTCGACAGGTCAAGGGCCTTGGGCTGTTGGGCATCGTGGGGATGCTCACTGCCAGAATAAACCTTCAGCTTAGTCAGCATTTTTCGGCCAAGGGGACCTCTGGGCAGCATGCCCTTTATTGCCTTGCGCATCATGAATTCAGGCTTGGAATCCATCATGTGCCCAAGGGTTCTGGATCTGAGGTGACCCAGGTAGCCAGTGTGCCAACGCCATGATTCACGTTCAGCCTTCAAGCCGGTTAAAGTGGCCTTATCAGCGTTAACCACGACCACATAGTCGCCAGTGTCGGCGTGTGGGGTGTACTGTGGCTTATGCTTGCCTCGTAAAACCATTGCTATGCGGGCTGCTGCGCGTCCCAGGGGGACGCCTTCAACGTCAACCACAAACCATTGTTTGTCAATCTCTTGTGTCGCAAAACTGCGGGTACGCATTGTCCGTGACCTCGTCCTTCCAAAGCACAGGGCGAACTTTGTAACCGATCTTGCAACTAAAGTCAAACCCTTTCTTGAGTTTCGCCGAAAACAACACCAAACGAATGCCCCCTGCCTCCTGCTTCCGCCCCTGTCCCTGCCTCCTGCTCCCGCCCCCTGCCTCCTGTCCCTGCCTCCTGTCCCTGCCTCTCCCGCCTCCTGCCCCTGTCCCTGCTCCTCCTGCCTCCCGCCCCCGTCCTCGCCGCGTGGCACCGATCATGGCACCGATCTTGAGAATATGGCACCGATCATGGCACCGATGGGGTGGGAGTTCGTTCGAGTCTGTCTGACACGGAACGATTGGCAATCTTGGAGTTAATCAAAAATCCTGAGATCACCTACAGTCAACTGGCGTCAGAAATTGGCGTGTCCAGGAGGACTATTTCGCGAGCTATGGCTTCGCTTGTCAAGAAAGAGTTCATAGAAAGAGTGGGCAATAACAAGTCTGGATTTTGGAAGATTATTCGTTAATTTTTTGGCTACAATACCGGCTGAGCTAGGGAGGCTTTTGTGAAACTCAGGATTAAAACCGCCTTACTGTCACTCTGCTTCTTGTTGGCCTGTACCGCGTCACCCAATCAGCAGGATGTCACTGGGGATAACATCGCCAAAGATTCCCAGCAGTCAGATGTAGCTGAACTGGACAATGCTGGTGATACAACCTTTGAAGACCTGATTGGAGACCTAGCCGACGATACCGCCCAAGACATCGACGCAAGCGACAATCTAGCGCTTGACGAGCTGACCACCCTTGACCCTGACCCTGTCCCAGAAGCCGAAGAGCCAAAAGACCCCTTTGATCCCAAGGACCTCGCCGAGTGGGAGCCGCATCTTGCGCAAATTCACCCAAGGCTGTTTTTTGATGCAGCCGATCTGCCCAGTTTGGCTGAAAAGATGAACGCTTCTGATGGTCCCCACAAGACGTTGGCCCAGCGCATAAGAAATCGGGCTGCCCGGGCGCTTCCAATGCATCCGGATGACACGTTTTCTGGGCCAGTTTCTTCGACTCAGGGTGCCATTATTGAAGCTGCCGCCTTTGCGGGACTTGTGCTGGAGGATCAAGAACTTACCCAAAAAGCGTTGGCCGGCCTAGCCGCGCCCTACCCATCGCCTCGTAACATGGCGTATGACTCCAACTACAACCTTCATGAGGGCGAGGCTTTAGTATCCATGTGCTCGGCGTGGGATTGGCTGGCTTCAAACCCTTTGGCTGACCCTCAAGAGCTTGGTGCGGCAAAAGAGCGTTTGACCCAGCGCATTGAGGATTATCGATACATATGTCGTGAAGGTAACCTATTGATAATGCTGCTTTTTGCCCAGAACAATCATCTTATGAAGTATTTTGGCGCCGTCGGCCTTTGCGCGATGTCCCTAAACGACCGTCCGACTGCTGCACCTGACCTTCACGAGGCGATGACTGGTCTTGATTTCATGTTTAGCGAATTTCAGGGCAACGCAGATGGCGGTTATGCCGAGGGGTGGGATTATCTTGCATACGGTTCGAACAGTTATCTGCCTTTCTACGTGGCCTACCATCGATGGGCGCAAGGGCGGCAGCTTCCCTATTACTCGGACCCGTTGCTGCAAAACGGATACAGTAAGGCAGGCAAAATCGTGACGCTTCCAGATATCCCGGACCAAGTTGTGCCAAAGGCGGTTTATAAACGAGCGCTTTGGTCCACTAGGCCAGATGGATTTATGAACGCCACCGATGACGCCAATCCAAGCCCGCTTCATGGAGCTGTGCTGGCTTGGCTTTTCGATGATCCAGCCTATCTGTGGCAGTGGCTTAAACCTAGCGTTGCGCTGTTTGCTGACAAGATGGATGCCATTTCCTTGGTACTTTACAATGGTGAGGCGCCACCAGATGACCCAGGGATAAAGCTTGAGGGAACCGCATGTGAGGCCGGTTTTGCAATCATGAGGTCCTCGTGGGATGCCGACGCGACTTTTTTAACCCTGCAGGGCGAGCACGGGAAAATGCGTGTAAACGGCCTTGGTCACGAACATCCTGATGAGCTGTCATTTTTGCTTTGGGCCGATGGTCAAGAGCTGATAGGGGATCCTGGATACATCGACTGGGAAAATCGTCACAAGGTGCATAGTCCTGAAGACCACAACACGATTTTAGTTGATGGTAAAGGGGCTCCGTTCTCTGGGCTGGCTTTACAAGGGCTTGATGTCGGGACGGATGCTTTTTTGTCCAACATGACACACGATGGGCCAACTACGACCGTGTCTGTGGCCACTCGTTATGAAAAGACCGACCTTCAACGTCGTATTGTGCGCCTGCAAGATCCAGAAACGAAACACCAAGTTTTTATTGTAGAAGATCGGATGAATTCCGAGACTCCTCATAACTACACCATGCTGTTAAACACGATGGCTGGCGGTGATGTGCCTGAATCTGGCATTGAATTCCAGGATGATGGCGTGGAATTCTTCAGAGGCCAGGCAAAGATGACTGTGCGCACTGTTTCTAGTCAGGGACAGTTATCCATAGATTCTAGGCTGCAGGAGTATGCTTTGCGACATGGGGCCTGGGGGTATCACACGCAGCTGATGTTGTCGGCAGACATGGATAATCCGGCCGGTTTTTTGACTATATTGGCCCCGCTTGATAAGCCTGAGATTACCGTCAGTCGGGTTCGCGACGGGGTGATGATGGGGACTATCAGTTTTGGGGGTGATTTTGGGTGGACTGTGGTGTCCAACCAAACTGACTTGGCCCAGGATGTAGCTGGTCTAGGCATGATAGAACCTGGGCTTGCCATCACAACGGGTGAAGGCCAGCAAGTTTACCATTTTTTGCCAAACGAACCACTGTGTACCGAGCAGGAGAACCGCACCGTGTACCGAGCAGGAGAACAGTAAATGATTAAGCCCGTTGGAGTGACTATTGGAGACCCGGCGGGGGTTGGGCCTGAGCTGATTGACCGTGCTTTTGGGCTTGTGAAAACTGGTCCTGTCAGGCTTTATGGCCCAAGGCATGTGGTTGAGGACATAGCGGCACGACACCCAAGTGTTGAACCAATTGGCACCAGTGACGACCCGATAGTGATTGGCCAGTACAGCAAGGCATCTGGGGTGGCCTCGGTGTCAGCGCTGGCAAAGGGTGCTGCAGATTTGGCATCTGGGGCTATCAGGTCGTTGATGACTGGCCCCATCTCCAAGTTAGCGTTGGCTGACATGGATTTTCCAGGTCAGACCGAATATGTGGCATCTGTGTGCGGGGTAAGCCGGTTTGCCATGATGCTAGCGGGGCCAACCTTGAAGGTAACGTTGGCGACAACCCATGTGGCAATAAAGGATTTGGCAGGCCAGCTGACGGAAAACATGGTATATGATGCTGGTGAACTGACCGCCCAATTTCTTGGTTCAAAAAAGGCCAGGATTGCAGTTCTTGGATTGAATCCTCATGCAGGTGATGGCGGTCGTTTTGGTGACGAGGAGGCAAAAATCATTGAGCCTGCAGTTTTAAGGCTTAAGGCCGCTGGATATGATGCTGTTGGCCCGCTGCCTGCTGACACTGCCTTTTTTAGAGCTGTAAGTGGCGATTTTGACGCAGTTGTTGCGATGTATCACGACCAAGGGTTGGGCCCCCTAAAGCTGGTACATTTTTTTGATGCGGTTAATATCACCTTGGGCCTGCCGCGGATTAGAGTTTCCCCAGACCATGGACCAGCCTTTGATCTGGCTGGAACTGGCAAGGCAAACCCAAAAAGTACCGTTGAAGCCCTTAAAATGGCTAGTATTGGGTGATTTTTTAAGAGCCCATTTTTGTTGACTATCGGAGGGAGTCAAACATATGATACCGACGATGGAGCGGTCGTCTATAAAAGTAGCTTTGCCCTGTATTGTTACCCTAACCAGCATGGTTTTGGGCTTGATATCTATTGTTTTATCAAGTCGGGGCTACTTTGAGTGGGCTGCATGGCTGATTATGTATTCCGCTATCTTGGATAAAGCGGACGGAAGTTTGGCTCGTTTATTAAAGGCCGGCAGCGAATTCGGGATGCAGATGGATTCCTTGTCGGACTTTGCCGCATTTGGGATTGCCCCTGGTGCCTTGACTTGGTTTGTGATCCAGTCGACTGACCCATCAACCACGATTTCGGTCTGGGCCGGCTTTGCCGCAGTTTCTTTTCCAGTGGCGGCGGCCTTGCGTCTGGCCAGATTTAACGTCATTGACTCTGAAGATACCGAATTTTTTAGAGGCGTTGCCACCACCTTTGCCGCTGGGCTTTATGCCGCGTTGTACCTGACGTTTATCGATCTGGGGTTGGCTGAAGGCGCGTTAAAACCGACCTTTGACCTTGGTGTAAAAATCAATCTGGCCTTGGTGCTACCCTCGGTGGCTTTGGCGCTGGCCGCTTTAATGCTTAGTAACGTTAGAATCCCAAAGTTGAGGTTCCCAAAGAACAAGGGGAAGCTGGTTGTTTCACTGGTACTTATGCTTGTGCTTCTTGTTCTTGCTGTCCTCAGGGCTTTTCCTCAGGCTCATCTGCTTTCAGGTGTTGGCTACTTGGTCATCGGGGCGATGATTGGGGCCAAGTCTAAGAGTACGAATTAGCCGCTTAAAAGTTGGAGGCTTAGGTGAGTAGTACGCGTCCAAGAATCCTCATCCTGGAGGACGATGCTGGTGATCGGGAATACCTGTCGCAGCTCTGTCATAACCAGGGGTATGAGCCAGTTGTGGTTGACTCCTTTGAGGAGGGGGAAAAGGCAATTCCTTTAGCAGCCATTGTGCTTTGTGCTGATATTCGCAATGGATTTAATGTCAGCCACAGATTTCGTAAGGACCCTGTCTTGGGGGAAGTCCCTTTGATTTTGACTACTGCCAAGGCTACGCAAAAGATTTTGGATAGGCACAAGATGCTGCCTACTAAAGCTGATGAATACGTGATGAAGCCGTTTTCGGATGGTTTGATCGAGCAGGCACTTGGACGATTGGTGCCTGTTTCAGATCTACCACCTGAGATACCTGATGAGGCAATCCAAGATGCGGACGACCAATTTATAGAGTTGGAAGTTGTTGATGTTATTCAGGAAGAGATAGTTCCACCGGATTTGGCACCTGAACCGCCAGATCTAGCACCTGCTCCGCCGGATTTGGCACCTGAACCGTCGGATTTGGCTCCTGAACTTCCAGAAGTGGAGATTTCAGACTTTGACCTAGATGACGACACGCCTGTCAGCGGCCTTTATGACCATGCCGCGGTTGTATCGCAGGAAATTGAGTTGCACTTGGCAGAGATTGGGGAGCTAAAAGAGGAAATTAGGGCCCTCAAGTTAAGAAATTCCTCGTTGTCGGAGGAACTTGCGACTATTCCAAAGGCTTTTGAAGGTCGGCTTGCCAAGCTAGAAGATGAAAATGAGGCCTTGAAGGCGCGTTTGGCATCGGCTGAAGGCCTAGAACAATCTTTGGAAGCGGTAAACGCTCGGGCAGACCAGGCTCAAGCTGAATTGAGCGAATATCAGACATCAAGCCAGGCATACGAGTCGCGCATCCAGGAACTGCAGTCACAAAGCCAAGCATACGAGTCGCGCATTCAGGAACTGCAGTCACAAAACCAGGCATACGAGTCACGCATCCAAGAATTGCAGTCACAAGACCAGGCATACGAGTCGCGCATCCAGGAACTGCAGTCACAAAACCAGAAAATTCAGGTTGAAAACCAGGAGCTTTTGGAATCAAACCAGAAAAATCAGGCTCAGGCTGAGCAGGCACAGCTTGACCTTGAGCATGCAACCGGCTTCTTTGAACGCCTTGAGATTGGTTACAAAGACAGCATAGCCATGCTTGAAGCCGAAAAGGCTGCTGCTTTGGAGTCTGTAGATGCCCACGAGGCTAAGGTAAATAAACTTAACGCCGAGTTTGCTGAACTTTCCAAAGCTAAAGAGGCGCTAGCAGTTTCGCTTGAGGAACTAAAAAAGGCTAAGGCCGCTGAAATAAACGAGCTTCAGGCAATTATTTCCCGTTCTGCTGGCTTTGAAAATAAAGTTGCCCTGTTGGAAGCTGAAAATGCCAAGCTTCAAAACAAGATCAACGAGTTGGATGCAGCCAATCAGGCCCAGGCAGCACAGATTGGTGAGCTGATCAGGGTAAAGCGTGAATTGGCCGGTTTGGAGGCTTGGCATAAAGAGGCGACTGAACAAATTGCAGCCCTAGAAGCTAAGCTTGGTGGGATCCGTGACATTGTTTTGGGAACTGCCCCAGGTCAGAATCCGGCTGTGTCTAAGCCCAAGGAATCCTATGGAGATGTGTGGGCTTCTAAAGATAGTGAGGATAGCGGGGGCTAGGGCATCTTAGATATTGAAAAAGGTTTATGAAAAAGCTTTCTGATATTACGAAGTTACTGTTGACCCTTGTGGTGTTGTTCTTTGTCTCCTGTGCCTCGCAGATTGGAGATTCCTGCTCCAACAATTCGGACTGTGGCGTTGGTAGGCTGTGCGACAAGTCCCAGCCCGGCGGTTACTGTACCCAGAGAGCATGTGACCGTTATGAGTGTCCTGCGGAAGCGGTGTGCGTTGATTTTGGCGGCCAAGAACGATACTGCATGCAGCGGTGCGGTGCCTTTGCTTTTTGCAGGGAAGACTACGTCTGCGTCTTAGACTTTCCAAAGACGGGTGGCCAAGAAGGAGAGGTTTACCCTGCTTTTTGTAACCAATCTGCTGACTATAGTGTTAGCGCCAACTAGTTTCCTTCTTTAACCCAGAAACAAATCAGGCTGCTTTGTCGATATGTTGGCAGTGGCTGCGGCTTTAGACTGCTTATGCTAAACTAGCCGCGGCTCGGCTTCTCCAAAATCGAGCTTGAAAGTTGATTCTTGCGAAGGACTTAAATGGAAGAACAGCTCAAGAAAATCGGGAAGCGTCAAAAACCGGTTTTGCCAGAATCATTACAAGATTCCAAAGTGTTAGCCCTAGAAATAGTCAAAGTGGCGTGGGATCGCAATGCTTATCAGACCAAGATCTACGACGTGCGCAAGCTTATCGATTACACCGACTTGTTTGTTGTCTTAAGCGGGCGCTCAGAACGCCAGGTGGCCTCGATAGCCGACTCGATTCAAGCCGAGATGAAAGCGGCAGGAGCCATCCCGATAGGGGTGGAGGGGCGCCAATCTGGGACCTGGATTTTGCTGGACTATGGCAGCGTTGTTGTTCATATATTCACAAGAGATGCTCGGGAATACTACGACTTGGATCGCCTTTGGGCAGACGCACCGTTGGTAAAAGTGCAAGAGCCCCAATGGGTTTTAGATTTCGCCCGGGACGAATCGTACGATTTCTGAAGGGCGATTTTGGTAAGCCTTTAATAAAACTAAAAAGTTTCGTTGTTCAAATAGTTGATCTGGTTACAAAAGCCATCATACCCAGAAGGTGCGCCAGTTGTGGGGCCATCTTAGTTTTGGAAGGATTGGCCCTGCCTCTTTGTCCTGAGTGCTCCAAGGCAGTTTTTCCATTGGAGGCAACCTTTGATGTGTCTTCGCAATTGGCTAGGCCTAGCGCTTGTGGGTCCAAGCCAGCCATGAATGTCACGTCGGTCTTTGCTTATCAGGGCCTGATCCCAGCGTTGATCTTGAAACTGAAATATGGGCGCGCCTTTTGGCTTGCAAAGGACATGGGAAGGCTTATGGCTGTAGTATCTGCAAAATATGGCCCATTCGATTTCATAGTGGCAGTTCCAGCTTCGCCAGGTCGCCAACTAAAGCGTGGCTATAATCAGGCGTTTTTATTGGCAAAAGAAATCAGCTTGGTTCTGCATACATCAATTTTGCCTAGGGCCATCTATCACAAAAAAACCAACAAAAGCCAACGCGATTTAAGCTTGGCTGAGCGTTGGGAAAGGGCTTCTGTCAGCTTTTTTAAAGGGCAACCGTTTCCAAAGGGCGCAAAGATTTTGTTGGTCGATGACGTGGTTACCAGTGGTGCGACACTTACAGTTTGTGCAGACATCCTTTTTGAGTGTGGTGCATCCTCAGTTACTGCGGTAACTATCGCCTCGGCGTTGACATCTTAGGCCTAGTCTTGATAGTTTTCCTGCGGATTAAACTTTGGATCGACCTAGGTGAAGCCAAAAAATACAACAAAACGACGTGGTCCAGGCAGCGTTTCATTCATAGTTGCGGCTTATAACGAGGCCAAAACCATCGCAAGCGTGCTTGAGGGTATCAAAAAGCACACGCCTGGATTGCTGGAAGTGATTGTAGTCGATGATGGTTCTACAGATAACACCGCCGAGATCGCAAAACAACACGGAGCAACGGTGGTGAACCTAAGTCCCAACCAAGGTAAAGGGGTCGCGCTAAGGGCTGGAATTGAAAAGGCAACTGGTGAAATCCTGATGTTTATCGATGCAGATGCCCAAGATGACCCAGCCGAGATTCCCTTGTTGTTAAATGCGATGACGACTGATGTTCACATGGTGATCGGCTCGCGCTTTTTAGGGACGTTTCTTGATGGCTCGGTGACTTCCTTGCACCACTTGGGCAATCGTTTTTTAACTAAGATGTTTAACTTGTTGTACAAAACGAGAATAACGGATACCCAAGCTGGATTTCGCGCAATTCGTAGAAGCGCGATTGATGTCAACAAGCTGTCAGCGGTCAGATATGAGATCGAGACGGATCTGAACTGCGCAGTTGTGCTTGGGTGGGGACGGGTCATTGAGGTTCCGGTTACTAGGGCACCAAGGCAGGCTGGGCGTTCAGGTTTTCGCTCGTTTTATGATGGAGCTCGCATCTTGCTGCACATGATTCGTCGCCGGTTTGAAACGTCTGGTTGGAATATTTTTATTGGTAAAGTGTTTGATTTTAGCCAACCTTTGGCAAAAACTAGTTTGAAAAAACCTTCTGGATTCGCAACTTGGATTCGCAACTTCAAGGAGGTTCTTCAAGGAGGTTCTTGGCCGTGTCGACATCGCAGATATCAATGATTTCAGTCCAAAATCTGGTCAGAGATTATGGTCCAATCAGGGCCCTTTCCGACGTCTCTTTTTTAATTGAGCGTGGCCAGGTAGTTGGGCTTTTAGGGCCAAATGGCGCTGGAAAAACCACGTGCATGAAGATTTTGACTGGATTTATCGCCGCCACGTCTGGACAAGTGTTGATCGATGGCAAGGACATCGTTGAACATGGCGTGGAAGTCAGAAAGCGCATCGGTTACTTGCCAGAAAACGCCCCCCTTTACCAGGATATGAGGGCACGAGATTACCTGCACTTTGTGGCGCGGCTCAGAAACATAGCGCCCGAGAAAATAAAAGAGCGCATTGAACACGTTGCAAAGGTCATCCAGATTGAATCTGTGCTAAACCAAGATATTGGCACCTTGTCCAAGGGTTATCGCCAGCGTGTTGGTTTGGCGCAAGCCATGATTCACGACCCGGAAATCTTGATCCTGGATGAGCCAACATCTGGTCTTGATCCAAACCAGATCATCGAAATCCGAGAGCTGATCAAGGAAGTAGGTAAGGATCGAACTGTAATCCTTTCGACCCATAATCTTCACGAAGTTACTGCTACATGCAATAGGATTTTAATTGTGCACAAGGGGCGCCTGATTGCAGATGGTTCTCCTGCTGAAATCCAGGAACAACATGGTGGAAGCAACACCTTTAAGATTTCCATCCAAGGTGCTGGTGAGTCGGTTAAGGACACCTTGAAGGGTCTTGAAGGGGTGACCGATGTTGTAAGGCTGGAAAATCAGGACCAGGCGGCAACTGATTGGCGCCTTTTCGGGGCTGCGGATGTTGACCTGCGGGCTGATATCTTTAATTTGGCCGTTCAAAATGATTGGACTTTGCTTGAACTGCACCACGAACGTCAGGATCTTGAGACCATTTTCCAGCGCCTGACGCTTACTTAAGGAGCAATAAATGCGAAACATTCTGGTAATAGCTAGGCGCGAGTTTTTCGCATATTTCGGCTCGGCGACCGCCTACATCGCCATAGCCCTGTTTTTGGCTTTGCTTGGCATCACCTTCTTTTTTGAAGTGCCGTTTTTAATCGCCAAACCCGCCTTTTTTGATGCCCGTGTGGCGGATTTAAGGCCGCTGTTTGAATGGATGATGTTCTTGTTCGCGATTTTGCTGCCAGCGATTTCCATGAGGCTGCTGGCCGAGGAGCGCAAGCTTGGCACTCTTGAGCTTTTGTTGACGATGCCGGTTACCGAGTCTGAGGTTGTGCTTGGAAAACTGTTTGGCGCAGTTGGGTTTTTGCTGGTCGCTCTTGTTTTGACGCTGGGATATCCCTTGCTTGTTAGCATCTTAGGGCACCCAGATGTGGGGCCCCTTGTTGGTGGCTATCTTGGGGTCTTGTTGGTTGGGACTACCTATTTGGCGCTGGGGCTGCTGGCCTCTTCCTGGACTTCAAGCCAAGTCGTGGCCTTTTTGCTGGCCATCGTAATTAGCGCCACGTTTACATTTATCGACTTGGTTCCAGAAGCCCTTGGTCTTAAAGCCATTCCTGCCTTCGAGGTTTTGTCGTTTAACTATCACTTCAAATCGATAGCGCGTGGGGTATTAGACCTAAGGGACATCGTGTTTTTTGTTTCCATCATAATTGGGGCCGTCATGCTGACGACTTGGTCCTTGGAATCAAGAAAATGGAAGGGGGCATGATATGGCAACACGTCGTACTATAAAACGAAACGCTTTATTTGCCCTTGGTTTGTCCATTGGTATTTTGGTGCTGGCCAATATCTTGGTCCAGTGGATACCTGCCAGATTGGACCTGACTGATTCAAAGCGATACAGCCTGTCTCAGGTCAGTAAAGATGCAGCCAGGGCTTTGGATGGGGTCGAGGTGCGGGTTTTTGTGTCGTCAGACATGCCAAACAGCATTTCAGGGCCTTATGGTCGTAAGCAGGACATTAGGGGCGTTGCTCGCGAGTTTTTGGACCGCCTTTTTGAGTATGAATCCAGGTCTGGTGGCAGATTAACTGTGACTAGGGTGACCGCTAGCAGTGGGATGTCCTTGGAAGACAAGGCTGCCGAGGCGAAGCTAGAGCTTTTTACAGGTAAGGAAGCCGAGTTTGAAGGTGGGCGTCTTGAGTTTCGCAGATACGCCTTGGGCGCGACGTTCCAGTACAAAGACCACATAGAGGTTTTGCCTTTGGCGTTGAATCCGGAAACCCTAGAGTTTGAGATTACAAAACGGCTGACCCGCTTGAAAGAAAAGGCCGAGTTATCAGGCGGTATGGAAGCAGAACTTGGGATAGCCTTTGAGATGTCAAAGGCTGTTACTGCTTGTAATCACAAGATTATTGCCTATCAAAAGGGGCAGGATGCAAAGGCAGACCTGTCCGCGTTGGTAGGTAGTGGGTTGCTATCAACCATTCGCGAAAACATCCAGGACTTCAAGGCTACCTGTGATGGCGTCGCCGCCCAGTTGGCCTTGGCAAAACCGCTGGCCAGGGACAATGAGTTGGTTGAACAGATGGTTGAAAGCGCGACTGCCTACGTCGAGGCCATAGATCACATGGCCCACTTGGTGAATGCTGCCGACACCAATGAACAAACGGTGCAGATGCTGGCTGAGCGCATGGTTCAAATTGGGGAACTGGTTGAAGGTGATGCAACTGCAATCAAGGATTCTCCAGGGCGCAAGACCATCGGCTTTTTGTGTGGGCATCTGGAGTTTTGCCCGTTTGCAGACTCGAAACCGTTGATTCAACCTGAGTTGCTGCAGATTTTAGGGCAAACAAATCCGATGATTACCCAGTTTGCTCAGGTTGCCGCACAGATCGAGCAGCAGATTAATCAAATGAATGAACAGCTTAGGCGTAGCCTGTTTGAAAGGCGTGAAATCAGGCTTAAACGAGTGGATGCTGGCCAACCGGTGCCAGATGATGTGGCTGTCCTTGTGGTTTTTGGTGCCAGACGTCCCATGAGCGAGCGCGACATGTACATGATCGACCAGTTTTTGCTGTCTGGTCGTTCTGTGCTGGTGTTTTTGGACACTTGGGATATCGCGGTGTTTAACTTAAGGACCTCCGATACTAGCCTTGGTGCAGATGCCCTTGTGGCGGACAAAACTCATCGCCAGGCGTGGCCGACCAACCTTGCGGATTTTTTGAGCCACTATGGGGTAAAACCCGAGGGAACTTTAGTTGTTGAACCAAATCAACACGAGGCCATAACTGTGCTTCAGATGCAAAGGCAAGGGCAATTTACCGTTCAAAGCCACAAGGCCTATCCATTTCCGCTGTTGCCCACCTTTGAAAATATGGACCGAAGTCATGTGCTGGTGCGAAATATTCCGGCTTTGACGTTGCCGTATGCGACTACGCTGGAGGTCACAACTGAGGCCCAAAACAACCCTGAGCTTGAAGTGGCCACGCTGATCAAAACGTCCGATCAGGCGACTGCTACTGCTGAAGATATCCCAGTATCTCCGCCTTTACTTTTGGAGCGGCTGTCTTCATTGACGCCAACTGGTTCCAAGCCTGTCGCCGTTGCGCTAAAGGGGCGTTTCAAATCATATTTTGATGGTAAGGAACTTCCACAGCCCGCCGAAGGAGAGGCCCCTCTTCCAGCGTTTAGAGATCAGGGCAAGGGCCGTCTTTTAGTGGTTGGTTCTAATCTTGGGCTGGAAAACCTGTCCACAGGCAGCGTTTTTGATGAATTCCTGCCAGCTCAGCTGACATCAGGGCGCACGGATTTCTTGCTTAAGCTGCGAGATTACATAGCTAATTTTCAAAACTGGCAGCTTCGTTTGGCGCAAATTGCCCCTGTGGTTCAGTCAAATGTGGATTTCTTGCACAATGCCCTCGATTGGGGGATTCAAAACGAATCTTTGGTTGATATTCGCTCAAAGGCCTGGACTCAACGACCGATTAAAAACATTTCATCTGGGGCTCGCATGGCGATTACAGCCGGCATGATAATTGGGTTGCCTTTGATTTTTGTCGCTATTGGACTGCTGCGCTTTGCCTCTAGGCGCCGTATCAGCTAGGGGGGATGGACCGTGAAAATCAAAATTCTAGCTGCAACCTTTGTGGCCCTGCTGGTTTTGGTGGCTTTGATCAGGTGGTGGCCTGAAAAGAAGGCGCCTGAATTGCTGATTCCTGGGATTGGTGGGGCATCTGCTGTAGACGCGGCTGTTACTGTGATTGAACTTGAGGCGGATGGCAAAAAGCAGGTCATAACCAAGGGTGGCGACAACTGGCTTTTGAGCGATCCTGTTGGGGCGATTGGCGATAAATTCAAAATAAATCAGGTCATTGAGCTTTTCTTGAAGGATATTTCATCGGTTTTAAGCAGCCGTGTCAGTGAAAATGATGAAAGTGCCTTTGGGCTTGATCCGAGGGAACGCATCAGGGTGATCTTGAAAAAGGATGACCATGTCTTGGTCGACCTTGAGATTGGTGCTTTTAGACAGGAACAAGGCGATGAAATTGGGGATACATTTGTCAGGCCGTTTGGTGAAAACAAGGCGTGGCGAATACAGGGACGTGATTTAAGGCGTCCCTTTGCGGATGGGTTGTTTGCTTTTAGGTCCAAGAAGGTCCTGCCTGTAGAGGCTGACAGCATCAACAAGGTCAAGTTGGTGCGGCCAGGTCTGGAAAAGGGCAGTGATGACGCACAAATCGTGTTGGAATTGCGGGATTCTGCTTGGCAGATAGTGTCTCCAGATGGTTGTGAGGCTGGTGATATTGTCCAATACATCAGTTATCTTGCTTCGTTGCGAGCAACTGAATGGGTTGAAACGGCGCCTGTTGAATTTGGGCCAGATACCGACAGCGTTGAAGTTGGTCTTGTTGATGGTTCTAGCTTTCTGATGTCCATTTCCGCGGTGGAAGATGGGTATGCATGGGTAAAAGTCAGGGAATTGCCTGGGGTTGCCAAGATATCTGTTCATGCCGCAAAGTCCGTTAATAGGCGGTTGGCTGAACTTAAGAACAAAAAGGTGTTTGCAAAGGATTCAGACCAGATCCAGTCGATTGCATTGGATAAGGGTGGTAACCAATGGATTTTCCAAAGGAAGGGTAATGAGTTTGAGGCAACGCTGCCAAAGAATTTGACCTTGGATAGAACAAAAGCGGAAAGCTTGTTTCAGGATGTGGGGCGCTTAAAAGCCGAACGGTTGGTAGCCGTTGTTGATTCTAAGCTAAAGCCTCCACGGGGATTTGATGGTGTGCTGACAGTGACTTATTCAGATGGTACCCAGACAGTTTTGCACCTTGCCTCCAAGGATGAGCAGATCTGGGCCTGGCGCGAAGGTGACAAAGATCTAATGACCTTAGCCCCTTGGATATTCGACAAAATCACCCAACCAGCAACCGCCTTTGCACCATAGACCCTGTCCCTGATCCTGACCCTGTCCCTGTTGCAGATCCTGCCGATTAGTCTGTTCCGGCTCCTGATTGTTAGTTCTTTTTTGCGTTTTATCTCTTCGTTGTAGTTATAAAACATGTCCGGGGGCATCCTTCCGGACCCAAAATCTCCCGTAGCCACCCCGACTGTCTCTTAGTGACATCGTCCGGGCGAAATATACGATTGCTAACGTGTGCGTTCATCCTTTTGGCCCGGACGGGCCGCTGCGCGGCCTTCATGTCAACTAAGTAGCCCCCAAAATCACCGCCATAATCGTGAGCCGGCCGTCGATACAGGCTCATCTGCGGCGTTGCCTTCGCCAATTTGAGAC